>FUFK010734668.1_pt1 | contig 29697 bp, 27 predicted proteins | sample 1021851 | NCBI WGS metagenome assembly FUFK01 (sample SAMEA51879418, study PRJEB19060) | metagenome | reverse complement strand
TGATCGCCCTGTTCGCGGTGCTGCTGGTGGGCTGCGGCGAGTCCACCGTGGCGTTCCACGGTAAGGACATCACCGGCGTCATGGACGACCTGAGCTTCACCCTCACCGACGAAAACGGCGACACCGTCACCGAATCGATCGTCGACGGCAAAGCGGTGGTGCTGTTCTTCGGCTACACCCACTGCCCCGATTTCTGCCCCATGACGCTGACGCTGCTGGCTCAGGCCATGAACACGCTGTCCGAGCAGGAGCGCGAGCAGCTGCGCGTGCTGTTCGTGAGTGTTGATCCGGAACGGGACACGCCGGCGTTGCTCAAGGAGTACACCGAATACTTCGGCCCCGAGGTGATCGGTCTCACCGGCAGCAAGGAGCAGCTCGACGACGTCACCAAGCGCTACCGCACCGCCTACGGGTACGGCGACAAGGACGAGGAGGGCAACTACGAGGTGTCCCACGGGCTGGCCATGTACGGGTTCGACAAGAGCGGCCAGGTGCGCCTGCTGATGCGCAACGACCAGCCCGTCGAACAGGTCGCCGACGACCTGAAAGCCCTCATCGACCTGTAACCGCGGCCCTTGTGGGAGCGGGCCCCGCCCGCGAAAGGGTGGCTTACAGCCACCCGGCAGGATCCCAGAGCCCTTTCTCTCCAGAGAGCCCGCACCGGGATCGGGTGGGCCCGTCCAGGACACGCCACGAGTACATCCATGTAGGCTCGGCCGCGGCGGCGGACCGCTTTGGCCATCCCTGGCCAAACACGGTCCTGGACGGGCCCACCCGATCCCGGCGCTCCTTGGGAGATTCCAAGCTTCCCTACCTGGAAGGTCCGGGGGTGTTGTAACCCGTGGCGGTGACGCTACCCAATGAGCGGGGCAATGGTGGTGCCTGGAGGGAACTGTTTGGCCAAGGATGGCCAAACTAACAGCGGCCATGGATGGCTTGAGCGGTCCCGGAAGGCACCACCATTGCACCGCGTCTCCGATACGGAGCACCGAACACCNGAAGAACCAGCGTCTCTGGGATACTGCGGGGCAACTTTGCCGGTTGGCTAAAGCCACCCTTTCGCGGGCATGGCCCGCTCCCACAAGGGCGCTCCCAAAACAAAAAAAGGGGCNGCCTTTTGGCAGCCCCTTTTCGGAATAGTGGTGGGTCGTGCTGGATTCGAACCAGCGACCAATTGGTTAAAAGCCAACTGCTCTACCAACTGAGCTAACGACCCGCCGAATGAGGCGCAAATAATACGGATTTATTTCGCCGTGACAAGGCCTGAGGGCCATTTTTTTCGTTAAGACTGGTAGATCGTGGGATCTTTGATCAAAGCCTGTTCAAAGCCCTCGCGGCGCAGCCGGCAGCTGTCGCAGCGGCCGCAGGCGCGGCCTTCGGCGTCGGCCTGGTAACAGGACACGGTGAGGCTGTAATCCAGGCCCAGCTCGGTGCCCCGGCGGATGATCTCCGCCTTGGAGAGCGCCATCAGGGGCGTGCTGATGCGCACCGGGTGCCCTTCCACGCCCGCCTTGGTGGCGAGCCCGGCGAGGTGCTGGAAGGCGTCGATGAATTCCGGGCGGCAGTCCGGGTAGCCGGAGTAGTCCACGGCGTTGACGCCGATAAAGATGGCGTCGGCGCCGACCACTTCCGCCAGGCCCAGGGCCAGGGACAGGAAGACGGTGTTGCGGGCCGGCACATAGGTCACCGGGATGCCCTCGCCGCCGTTCTCGGGCACGTCGATGGCGTGGTCGGTGAGCGCTGAGCCGCCGATGCCGCCCATGCCGAGTTCGATGACCCGGTGTGAGTCGGCGCCCAGGGCGGCGGAGACGCGCTCCGCCGCTTGCAGCTCGGAGCGGGTGCGCTGGCCGTAATCGAAGGCGATGGTGTGGCACCGGAACCCTTCGGCGCGGGCCATCGCCAGGCAGGTGGCGGAGTCGAGTCCGCCGGAGAGCAGTACCACCGCGGTTTCCATCGTGTCTCCTGTTTATCTCGGGTTGATGGGGCCGGATCAACGCCCGCGGGCGTCGTTCCAGAGCAGTTTGTGCAGTTGCAGCTGGAAGCGCACCGGCAGGCGGTCGGCGAGGATCCAGTCGGCCAGTTCGCCGGGGGGCAGCTGCCCGTGCACCGGCGAGAACAGCACCTCGGACACCCGCGCCGTCAGGTTGTGCTGGTCCAGCATAAAGCGCGCCCAGTCGTAGTCGCGGCGGTCGGCGAGCACGAACTTCACCTGGTGGTGCGGGCGCAGGTGGGGGATGTTTTCCAGGCGGTTGTTGTGCTGTTCGCCGGAGCCCGGCGCCTTGAGGTCCATGACCACCGAGACGCGCTCGTCCACATCGGCGATGTCCATGGCGCCGCCGGTTTCCAGGCTCACCTGGTAGCCCCGGTCGCACAGTTCGGTGAGCAGCGGCAGGCAGTTGGGCTGGGCCAGCGGTTCACCGCCGGTGACGGTGACATAGCGCGCGGAAAAGCCGTCCACCTGCTCGAGGATCGCCTCCAGGGACCGTTTCTCGCCGCCCTGGAAGGCGTACTCGGTGTCGCACCAGACACAGCGCTGTGGGCAGCCGGTGAGGCGCACGAATACCGTGGGCACGCCCACGCTGCGGGATTCCCCCTGCAGGGAATGGAAGATTTCGGTGATGCGCAGTTCCACGGTGGACGCTCTAAACGCTGAGGGGCTCAAGATGGCGCGGATTCTAACACCTTGACGGCGTCGGGTGGGAGCGGGCCCATGGGCCCGCCTGCAATCAGTCGGCGTTGAGCTGCTTGAGCATGCTCTTGGCCATTTCCGCCTCGGAGGCGTCGGGGAACTGCTTGATCAGTTTGTGCAGGGAGACTTCCGCTTCGCCGGTGTTGCCGGCCCGGGCCTGGAGACTGGCCAGCTTGTACAGGCTGGTGGGGGCGCGGCTGTGGTTCGGGTAGTCATCCACCACGGTCTGGAACTGTTTGCGGGCCTTGTCCAGCTGTGGCGTTTTCTGGTTGGTGTAGACCTCGCCCAGCCAGAAGTGGGCGTGGGCCCGGAACTGCCCCTGGGGGAAGCTCTTCAGGTAATCCTCGAAGGCGGTGGCCGCGGCGTCGAAATCGCGCTCGAGCAGCTTGCCGCGGGCGGCGGAATAGGCCTCGCGGTCCGCTTCCGGATCGGCGGGCGCGTCGCTGTTGCCGCCGTCGTCGCCGGCTTCGGCGTCGGTCTTGGGGGCGCTGTTCATCTGTTCGACCAGCGCGTTAATCCGGGTGTCCAGGTCCAGGTAGCGTTCCCGCTCCGCGCCTTTGAGCTGATTCAACTCATGGCGAAGCTCTTCCACCTGACCCTGTAAATTCTGAACCTGCTTCTGGTACTGCTCCATTTCCTGCATCAGCAGGTAGATGCCCTCTTCGCCGCCACCGTTGCCGGTGGCGGACGATGAGGCCCGGTCGCCGCCGAAGCCGCGCTCCTCGACGACCAGGGGGCCGGTGCTCTGTGCCTGGGCACCGAGCACCGGCCCGCCAAGCAGGATAGCCAGTAAAAAGCGCTTAATTACCTGCTTGGACCGCATGGCTTACGGACGGCCGGCGGTGTAGTTCAGAACCACGCGACGGTTCTTCGCCCAGTCCATTTCGCTGTGGCCGAAAGCCGCCGGCTTCTCTTCGCCGTAGGCCACGGTTTCCAGCTGAGAGGCGCTGACGCCCTGCACGCGCAGGAACTTCTGGACCGCTTCGGAACGACGCTCGGACAGAGCCACGTTGTACTCACGGGTGCCACGCTCGTCGGCGTGACCTTCCAGACGCACCTTGGCATTCGGGTTGTCTTTCAGGTAGCTGGCGTGGGCGCGCAGGGTCTCGAAGGCGGCCGCCGGCACGGTGTTGCTGTCGAAAGCGAAGTAAATCACTTTGGTGTCGGTGGTGCCGTCGTAGTTGGACGGGTGATTGTGGAAGTTATCCGCGGTCACCGGGATGCTGCTGGTGTCCGGCTTGGACGGCGCGGGACGCTCGACGGGCTCGGCCGGGCTGCTCTGGCTGTCGGTCGGTTGAGTATCGGTCGCGGAGGTGTCCTCCTCGGTGGGAGTACTGGAACACGCAGCCAGCAAGCCGGCCAGAAGCACGGCGAAAAGCGGGTTAATGAATGAACGCATACGAAAAACTCCTATTGATGTCCTGTATTGGAACTCTGAGATCCGTTCAGAGGAACGGCGACCAGGCCGGTTCCCTGACTTCCCCTTCCTTCGACGGGAGCTCTACTTTCACTCTCCCATCGATGGAGACGGCTTGCAGGACCCCTGTACCCCGGTGTTGCGTCCCGTAAATTATCATACTTCCATTGGGCGCAACACTGGGCGATTCATCCATATTGGTCTGTGTCACAATATCGAATGTCCCGCGCTGGAGGTCCTGCACACCGACGTTGAAACTGCCGTTACGCCGGTGTACATAAACCAGATACCGACCGTCCGGGGTGACCTCCGGGCGGGCGTTGTAATCCCCTTCGAACGACACCCGGCGCACCGATTTGTCGTTCACGTTTAGCTGGTAGATCTGCGGCCCGCCGGAGCGGCTGGAGGTGAACACCAGATGGTCGCCATCGGGCATCCAGCGCGGCTCGGTGTCGATGCCGTAGTGATCGGTCAGCTGCTCCAGATCCCCGTTGTTGAGATCCAGGCTGTAAATATCCGGGTTGCCGCCCTTGGACAGGGTCAGCGCCAGCTTCTGGCCGTCCGGCGACCAGGAGGGGGCGCCGTTGATGCCCTTGAACTGGGCCACCACCCGCCGCTCGGCGCTGCTCAGGTTGTGCACATAGATCTTGGGCAGGCCGTTCTTCTCGAAGGAAACATAAGCAATCTTGGTGCCATCCGGCGACCAGGACGGGCTCATGATCGGCTCGCGGCTGCGCAGGATGGTCTTCACCCGGGCGCCGTCGGCGTCCGCGTACTGCAGCTGGTAGGGCCGCTCGGCGCCACGGTTGTGGGTGACGTAGAGAATCTTGGTGGAGAACGCCCCGGGGATGCCGGTGAGCTGCTCGTAGATGCGGTCGGAAATGGCGTGCGCCACGTCACGCAACTGCGACTCCGGCGGACGATAGGTCTCGGACAGCAGCTCCTTGCCGCGGGCGACGTCGTGCAGGGAGTAACCCACTTCGTAGGCACCGGTGCCGGTGGCCTTGATCTTGCCAATCACCACGTACTCCTGATTGAGCACCCGGAAATCCCGGTAGGACAAGCCCTCCTTGCTGGTGGGCCGGCTAAGCATATCCTTCGGTGACAGGGTTTTAAACTGGCCGCTGCGGTGCAGGTCGGCACGCACGATATCGGAGACGTTCTCCGGTGCGTCGCCGGCGCCGGCGAACGGTACCACCGAGATCGGTACCGCGTCGGTGCGGCCTTCGGTGATCTGGATCAGCAGCTCGGCGCGGGCGTTGACCGCCAGCAGCGAGAGCATCGCGACGATGAGGGGAAAGGCTAAAACTCGCATCATTTTACATCCGTGGGACTGAATACGATTACAAAGGTCCGGAACTGCTCGAACAACTGACCGTCCGGCACCGGTAACGGGCTGGCCAGTTCGACCGCGTTGACCAGCGACTCATCGAAATTCGGGTAGCCGCTGGTCTTGACCACTTCGACGCCGACCACCTCGCCGCCGGGAATCACCTGGATACGCACGCGCACGTTCAGGTCGTTGCGGTTCCGGTAGTTGCCCGGGATACGCCAGCGCTGTGAAATGGCATTCCGGATGGCGTCCGAGTAGCTGGCCGTCTCTTCCTCGATCTCGCTGTCGGACGGACCACTGCCGGGCTTCTCGGCGACTTTTTCGCGCTCCTTGCGCGCCATCTCCAGCTCTTCCTCGGCCATCAACTCTTCCAGGCTCTGCTGTTCGAATTCCGGGGCCGGCTCCTTTTTCGGTTCCGGCTTGGGCTCGGGCTTCGGTTCCGGCTTGGGCTTCGGTTCCGGTTTGGGCGCCGGCTTCGGCTCGGGCTTGGGTTCGGGTTTCGGCTCAGGCTTGGGTTTCGGCTCGGGTTTTGGTTCAGGCTTCGGTTCAGGCTTGGGCTTCGGTTCCGGTTTGGGTTCCGGCTTCGGCTCAGGCTTGGGTTCCGGCTCGGGCTTGGGCTCCGGCTTCGGCGCCTCCTCCCGGGCCTGCTTCTGATCCTTTTCCTCGCGGGCCGGCGCGGTGTTGGCCTCCGGCGCGCGGCGCGTCTCTTCCATCACCGTGGCCATCACGTGGGGCGGGATTTCCGGCGGTCGCCGCAGCTCCGGCTCCGACGACCAGGTAAACACCATCAGCCCCAGCACCAGCAGATGCAGAAACGCGGAAAACCCGACCGCAACGCCACGATCGCTCATGAACGCCCCGGCGGCTCCGTGACCAGCCCCAGGTTGGTGACGCCGGCCTGCTGCAGTTCGGACATCAGGACCACCACTTTGCCGTAGGGCACGTTCTGATCCCCTTCCACCAGGAACAGGGTATCCGGCTTTTGTTTCCGGATCGTGAGCACATGGCCCTTCACCGTTTCCAGGCTCGCCGACGACTGGCCGTCGCCGCCCACGTTGATGTAGTAGCTGCCGTCCGGGCGCACCGTGATCATCACCGGCTCGTCGTTGTTGGTGATTGCCGCGCTGTCGGTCTGCGGCAGGTCCACGGACACGCCCTGGGTCATCATCGGCGCGGTGGCCATGAAGATCACCAGCAGCACCAGCATGACGTCGATGTAGGGCACCACGTTGATGTCGGCCATCGGCTTCTTGCGCAAACGGCGGCCGCGGATCGCACTCATGGACGCACTCCCTCGGCTCATGCGTCGCGTCCGTGGGCCTGGCGGTGCAGCACCGAGGAGAACTCCTCGGCGAACAGTTCACAATCGCCCACCAGGGATTCGGACAGGGACGCGTAGCGGTTGTAGGCCATCACCGCGGGGATCGCCGCGAACAGGCCCATGGCGGTGGCCACCAGCGCTTCGGCGATACCCGGCGCCACCACGCTCAGCGTCGCCTGGGTCACGTTGGCCAGGGCGCGGAACGAGTTCATGATGCCCCAGACGGTACCGAACAGGCCGATGTAGGGGCTGGTGGAACCCACCGTGGCCAGAAACGCCAGATGCTTGGTGAGGCGGGATTCCTCGCGCTGCAGGGCCACGCGCATGGCGCGCTGGGCGCCTTCCATGATCGCCTCGGAACCGCGCGTGCTCTTGGACAGCCGCACGAACTCCTGGAACCCGGCGCGGAAAATCGCCTCACTGGCGGAATCCGGGTTGGGCTTCTTGCGCACCTGGTTATAGAGACTGGAGAGGTCCTCGCCGGACCAGAACTTCTCCTCGAAGGCATGATCGGCGCGCCGCGCGCGGCCCAGTACCCGAAAGCGGGATACGATCATGTACCAGGAAATCATCGATGCCAGCAGCAGAACCAGCATCACCAGCTGGACCACCGGTCCGGCGTTGGTGACCAGCGAAAGGATCGACATGCTGGACGAAGCGTCTTCCATTTACCCCAACTCCTCGAATTCAGCCTTGAACTTGTCGTGAAGCGGCCCGGGCAGGGCCACCGGCTTGATGCCGTCAGCGCTCACACAGGCCACCTTGATAGTAGCTTCGCACAACACTTCCTGGTCACGGGTGACACGCTGCGCGAACACCAGGGTGGCACGTTTAAGCGCCACCAGTCGGGCACTGACCCGCAAATCGTCGTCGATCCGGCCGGGTTTGCGGTAGTTGATCTGGGCGGAATGCACCACGAACTGGAAGTTTTCCTCGGCCAGCGCATAGTGCTGGTAACCCAGCGACCGCATGTACTCAGTGCGCGCCCGCTCCATGAACTTCAGGTAATTCACGTAGTAGACGATGCCACCGGCGTCAGTGTCTTCGATGTAGACGCGAACCGGTAGGACAAATTCCGAAGCTTGAGAAAATTTTTCACTCATTAAACAAATCCCCGTCCCGGGCGGGCTTCACCAGGCCGAAATGGCGCCAGGCGTGGTTGGTCACCTGGCGTCCCCGGGGGGTGCGCTGAATAAAGCCCTGCTGAATCAGGTAGGGCTCGACCACCTCTTCCAGGGTGCCGGCGTCCTCGTTGAGCGCGGCGGCGAGGGAATCCAGCCCCACCGGCCCGCCGTCGAATTTGTGCATCATCATGTTGAGCAGGCGGCGGTCGGTGCCGTCCAGGCCCAGGCTGTCCACTTCGAGCATGTCCAGGGCGCTCTGCGCCACCGCGCCGGTGAGCCGGCCGTCGCCCTTCACCTGGGCGTAGTCGCGCACCCGGCGCAGCAGCCGGTTGGCGATGCGCGGCGTGCCGCGGGCGCGGCGGGCCACTTCCCGGGCGCCCTCCTGGTCGCCGGGTATGGCCAGGATGTCGCAGGAGCGTTCGACGATGCGCGCCAGGTCGTCGACGCTGTAGAACTCCAGCCGCTGCACGATGCCGAAGCGATCACGCAGGGGCGCGGTGAGCAGGCCGGCGCGGGTGGTGGCGCCGACCAGGGTAAAGGGCGGCAGATCCAGCTTGATGGAGCGCGCCGCCGGCCCCTCGCCGATCATGATGTCGAGCTGGTAGTCCTCCATGGCCGGATAGAGGATCTCCTCCACCACCGGGGAGAGCCGGTGGATCTCGTCCACGAACAGCACGTCGCCCTCCTCCAGGTTGGTGAGGATGGCGGCCAGGTCGCCGGCCTTTTCCAGCACCGGCCCGGAGGTGGATTTCAGCTGCGAGCCCATTTCCCGGGCGATAATGTGCGCCAGTGTGGTCTTGCCGAGCCCCGGCGGGCCGAAAATCAGGGTGTGATCGAGGGCCTCGTCGCGGCCTCGGGCGGCGTCGATGAAGATTTCCAGCCGTTCGCGCACTTTCGGCTGGCCGTTGTAGTCGGCCAGACTGGCGGGGCGGATAGCCCGGTCCTGCTGCGCTTCGCCGGCGTCGGAAGGGAGCGGTGCGATCAAACGATCATTGTCCATGACGTTTTACCTTGCCAGAGTTCGCAGGGCGCGGCGAATCAGCTCTTCACTGCTGGGGTCGGCACCGGCCTCTTCGGCGGCGCGACCCACGGCGGCGGCGGCTTCCTTATTACGGTAACCGAGCGATTCCAGCGCGGCGATGGCGTCGGCGCGGCCGTCCGGCGGACCGTCCAGGGGCCGCGGCCCGGGCCGCGCGGCCGGCGCGCCTTCCAGCTTGTCGAGCCGGTCGGACATCTCGATCACCAGCCGCTCGGCGGTTTTCTTGCCGATGCCCGGCACCTTCACCAGTGAGCTGGTGTCCTGGTCGCGGATGCAGGCGGCCAGCCGGTCCGCCTCGATGCCGGAGAGAATCGCCAGCGCCATTTTCGGCCCCACGCCGTTCACCTTGATCAGGCTGCGGAACAGCTCGCGCTCGTAGCGGCCGGTGAAGCCGTACAGCAGCTGGGCGTCCTCGCGCACCACGAAATGGGTATAGAGCGTCAGCTCGGCGCCGCTTTCCGGCAGGTTGTAGAACACCGTCATCGGCGCTTCCACTTCATAGCCGACGCCGGCCACGTCCACCAGCAGCCGCGGCGGCTGCTTTTCCAACAGGGTGCCTCGTAATCGTCCGATCATCGTATTCGTCTTCTTCGTACCGAGGTGGCGCCGCCCATGCGCGCCAGGGAAACACGGGTGTGAGCATGACAGAGGGCGATCGCCAGCGCATCGGCGGCGTCTTCCTGGGGGCGCTTTTCCAGCCCCAGCAGGTGTTTGACCATCTCCGCCACCTGCACTTTTTCGGCGCCGCCGCGCCCCACCACCGCCTGCTTGACCTGGCGGGCGGAGTACTCGAACACCGGCACGCCGCTCTGCACCACGGCGGTGAGCGCGGCGCCACGGGCCTGGCCGAGTTTCAGGGCGGAATCCGGGTTGCGGGCCATGAACACCTTTTCGATGCTCACTTCCTCCGGCATGTGGGCGCTCATCACCTCGCAGAGACCGGCGAAGATGGTACCCAGCCTGGGCGCCATCTCGGCGCCGCTGGTGCTGATGGTACCGAACGCCAGGGCCCGGCTGCGATTGCCGACCTGCTCAATGACGCCGTAACCGGTGTGGCGGGAGCCCGGATCGATCCCCAATAGAATGGTCATAACGGCCGTCGCGCGGGCTTGGCCCGCTCCTACAAAAAAAGGCAGGTTACATCTAACCTGCCTCCTGTTCATATGTCCAGTATGGGCGCGCTGCTATTCTTCCGGCCACCGGGCGTTGGTGTAGACGTTCTGCACGTCGTCGAGATCTTCCAGCAGGTCGATCATCTTGCCCACCGTCTCGGCGGTCTCGGCGTCGATCTCCGCTTCCGTGGAGGGGCTCATGGTCACTTCCGCGTCGGCCGGTTCCAGCCCCGCCGCCTTGAGACCGTCCACCACCTCGCCGAAGCTCTTGTCCGGGCGGGTGATCACCAGGAAGCTGCCGTCCTCGTTCTCTTCCACATCCTCGGCGCCGGCCTCCAGGGCCGCCTCCATCAGCTTCTCTTCCTCCACGCCCGGCTCGAAGAAGATCTCGCCGCGCTTGGTGAACAGGAAGGCCACCGAGCCGCTGGTGCCCAGGTTGCCGCCGAACTTGGAGAACGCATGACGCACCTCGGACACGGTGCGGTTGACGTTGTCGGTCATGGTTTCCACCAGCACCGCCACGCCGTTCTTGCCGTAGCCCTCGTAGGTGATCTCCTCCATGTTGGCGCTGTCGTCATCGCCGGCGCCGCGCTTGATCGCCCGGTCGATGGTGTCCTTGGTCATGTTGTTGCTGAGCGCCTTGTCGACGGCGGCGCGCAGGCGCGGGTTGTCGGCGATCTCCGGGCCGCCCATGCGGGCCGCCACAGTGATTTCACGAATCAGCTTGGTGAAGATCTTGCCCCGCTTGGCGTCCTGAGCCGCCTTGCGGTGCTTAATATTGGCCCATTTACTGTGACCCGCCATGGTATCTCCTAACCTGTCCGCGTTATCTCATTGCTCTTCTTTGCGTACCGCCACGCCCACTTCACGCAGCTGCTGATTATCCACCGGCGACGGCGCGTTGGTCATCAGGCAGGCGGCGGTCTGGGTTTTCGGGAAGGCGATCACATCACGGATGGAATCGCCGCCGGTCATCAGCATCACCATGCGGTCGAGACCGAACGCCAGGCCGCCGTGCGGCGGCGCGCCGTACTTGAGGCCGTCCAGCAGGAAACCGAATTTCTCGTCCGCCTCCTGGTCGCTGATGCCCAGCGCCTCGAACACGCTGCGCTGCATGTCCGGCCGGTGAATACGGATCGAACCGCCACCCAGCTCGGTGCCGTTGAGCACCATGTCGTAGGCCCGGGACAGGGCGCCTTCCGGGTTGCTCTTGAGCTCTTCCGGGTTGCACTTGGGCATGGTGAACGGGTGGTGCAGCGCGTAGTAGCGGCCGTCCTCTTCCTCGAACATGGGGAAGTCCACCACCCACAGCGGCGCCCAGTCGCCCTGCGCCAGGCCGCGCTCGTGGCCCACCTTGACGCGCAGCGCGCCGATCGCCTCGTTGACCACCTTGGCCTTGTCGGCGCCGAAGAAGATCAGATCGCCGGTGGCCGCCTCGGTGCGCTTGAGAATGCCCTGGATGGCCTCCTCGGTGAGGAACTTGAGGATCGGCGACTGCAGGCCCTCGGCGCCGGCGTCCAGGTCGTTGACCTTGATATAGGCCAGGCCCTTGGCGCCGTAGATGCCCACGAACTTGGTGTACTCGTCGATCTCCTTGCGCGACAGGTCGCCGCCGTCGGGCACCTTCATGGCCACCACGCGGCCTTTCGGGTCCTTGGCCGGGCCGGCGAACACCTTGAACTCCACCCCGTCCATCAGATCGGCGATGTCGATCAGCTCCAGCGGCACGCGCAGGTCCGGCTTGTCGGAGCCGTAGCGGCGCATGGCCTCTTCATAGGTCATGCGCGGGAAAGTCGGCAGGTCCACGTCGAGCATGTCCTTGAACACGCTTTTCACCATCGACTCGGTGATCGCCATGATGTCGTCCTCCTCCACGAAGGACGCCTCCAGGTCGATCTGGGTGAATTCCGGCTGCCGGTCGGCGCGCAGGTCCTCGTCGCGGAAACATTTGGCGATCTGATAGTAGCGGTCGAAGCCGGCAACCATCAGCAGCTGCTTGAACAGCTGCGGCGACTGCGGCAGCGCGAAGAAGCTGCCCGGGTGGGTGCGGCTGGGCACCAGATAGTCGCGGGCACCCTCCGGGGTGGCGCGGGTCAGGATCGGCGTCTCCACGTCCATGAACCCCTGGCCTTCCAGGTGGGCGCGCACCGCGTGGGTGAGCCGCGAACGGAACTGGAAGCGCTTCAGGGCTTCCGGGCGGCGCAGGTCCAGGTAGCGGTATTTAAGCCGCACTTCCTCGCCGGCGGCGGAGTATTCGTCCAGCTCGAACGGCGGCGTCTGGGCTTCGTTGAGGATGGTCAGCGACAGGCCCAGCACCTCGATGTCGCCGGTGTCCATGCGCGGGTTGCGCACCGACTCGTCGCGCAGGCGCACCCGGCCCTCGAGCTGCAGCACGTATTCGCCGCGTACCTTGTCGGCCAGGGCGAAGGCTTCCTCGGTGTCCGGATCGAACACCACCTGCACCAGGCCGGTGCGGTCGCGCAGGTCGAGGAAGATCACCCCGCCGTGGTCGCGGCGGCGGTGAACCCAACCGCACAACCGCACTGTTTCCCCGTCGTGGGAGGCTCGCAAATCACCGCAATAATGGCTTCGCATGTGTTCTGTCCGTTCCTGAATCCGATGAAGCCGCCGTCGGGACGGCCTGGGTGGCTGAAAAGGCGGCCTAGTATAGCGATTCGGGGTTGGGCCTGCTAACCCTTGCCGGCCTGACCGCCAAGAACGTCGATTCGGTGCCGAAACACACAAAAAATAGGGGCTACACGCCTTGTACCGGGCATATCCATGGCATATAACTGGATGCGCACTGTATCAGTCGTGCCTCTGAGGCCGCAGTACAGGGGTGCCCTGACAGGGACACGCAGTTTCTTTATTCCAGGAAGTCACCAACAAAAGGGGTAAGCAATCCTATGGCTGCAAAGAAAAAAGCGGCAAAGAAGGCCGCCACGGCAACCACCACGCGTCGGGTGAAGGCGATCGCCGATCCGATGACCAAGTCCCAAATCATCGCTCAGATCAGCGATTCCACCGGCCTCACCAAGAAAGACGTTAACAGCGTTTTCGATGAGCTGACCGATATCATGGAAGGTCATCTGAAGAAGCGCGGCGCCGGCCAGTTCACCCTTCCCGGTCTGTTCAAGGCAGTGACCCAGAAGAAGCCGGCCACCAAGGCACGCAAGGGCATCAACCCGTTCACCGGCCAGGAAACCACCTTCGCCGCCAAACCCGCTCGCACCGTGGTCAAGGTGCGGCCACTGAAAAAGCTCAAGGACATGGCTCAGTAAGTCCGCGTCCCGCCCTCCGGGCCGGCGCGGTCGCCGGTCCGGAGCGTCTCCGCCCACCCTGTTCACGCCCCCTCCTCGCCCCCCGCGGCTTTAAACCCTATAATCCCCGCCCCTGGAAACCCGGCCGGTGACGCCGAGCCGAGCGCGCGCCGCGCAAGCAGATAACGTCAGAGGTGGTGAATGGCAGAGCGCAAAGATAAAAAGAAGGTGGTCGGCGAGCCGATGACCGACGAACAGATCAAGGTGTTCCTGGACTTTCCGCCGGAGGAAGGCGAGAACCCGGACTTCCACGTCCTGCTCAAGGCCTACCGCGCCCTGCGCGCGGAGGACTTCGAACGCTTCGTGGCGTTCTTCCAGGCGCAGAACCGTGACATCCGCGCCACCGACGACCGGGGGCGCACGCTGCTGGATATCGTCCGCGGGCACGGTAAAAGCGAACCCTTCGTGGCGATCCTGGAAAAAGCCGGCGGCTGACTGGCCCTGGAGCCGCCCACCCCCGGCTGGTGAATTCTTGTTCGACCCGCTCTTCCCATGGCAAGGTTCGGCTTCCTTTTTGGTTTGCCCGAGCCATGCCGGCCCCGCCGGCGACGTCCAGATAAAAAAAGAAGAGCATCGTCATGAAAGTGGAATTTCACCGAGGCCGCGCGGGATGGCGCTGGCCCCTGCTGATCGTATTGTGCCTGACCAGCCTGGGACTGCAGGCACAGAACACCCCGGATATCGACCCGGCCCTGCTGATCGACGAGGAGGAGCAGGTCACCCAGGAAGAGCTGGAGATGGAGAACATCCCGGTCGATGAACGCATCTTCATCGAGCCCTGGAACGACGTCCCCTACAACCGCGCCTACTTCACCTACACCGACGCCGAAATCCGCGACAAGTGGGATTACCTGATGCGCGGCCTGCGCATGCCCTACCCCTCCGCGGACTACCTGCGCCGCCAGTTCGAGAAATACCCGTTTCTGCGCGACGGCCTGGAGGACTTCGACGGCGACTTCCAGGACCTGGAGCGCCGCTACGTCAACGTCTGGCGCCACTTCTTCGCCGGCAACTTCCAGACCGCCCGCCGCCTGGGCCTGGAACTGGGCCCCATCGGCGAGATCCCGGCGCTGTTCGCGCAGCTGCTTTACGCCATCTATCTGGCCGACCGGCAAAGCGTCAAATACATGATGCTGCAGGACATGGCCAACCGCACCGAGCGCTACTTCGACCTGATGGAGCCCGCCGAGGACGATCCGGAAATGGAGCCGGTGGTGGCCGTGGTACGCCTGGGCTACGCCTACGCCATCGCCCGCATCGCCGAGGAATCGCCGGTGCCGATCATTGTCGCCCGCCGCTATATCAGCAAGATCAAGGACAACGCGGAGCGGGTTCTGGAGATCATGCCCGATCATCCGCTCGGCCATGCCTTCCTGGCCGGCGTGGACGCCGGCATCATGCGCCGGGTGGGCAAGTTCACCGGCCGCATGACCTACGGCGCGCGCACCACCACGGTCCAGGACTCCTTCGACGAGGCGCTCAGGCTGGCTCCGGACATCCCCATCGTCCACTACGAATACGCCAACGCGCTGATCTACATGAACCGCAAGCGGGATCTCAACGAGGCGATCAGTCACCTGGAAACCGCCATGCAGCTCAAGCCGCAATTCTCCATGGACGCGCTGGATGTGATGTACTCTTACCAGCGGCTGCGCGAGGTGCGTCTGTACGCGCTCAACTTCCGCAGCTTCCGGCTGTTCGAGAAGGCCCGGCGCACCTTCAGCAAGCACACCGACCGCAACCTGACCAGCGTGATCTCCGGGCCCCTGACCACCGACATGCTGGAAAACCCGGACGACTACGTACTGCCCGAGCGGCAATAGCCGCCACGACAAGGAGCCCCCATGCGCTGGTACCAGGACAGTCTGTTCCCGAAGCTGCTGGACTGGGCCACCCGCCCGCTTTACCGCGACCGCCAGCGCCTGCTGCAGGGCGCCCGCGGCCGCGTGCTGAAGCTGGGCATCGGTACCGGCGCCAATCTGGCCCTCTACGGCGACGCCGTCAGCGAGATCCACGGCCTGGAGCCGGAGGCGGCGATGCTGGCCCTGGCCCGCCGCCACGCCCGGGACGCCGGCATCCGTCAGCCGCTGCACCTGCTGCGGGGCGACGCCCGCCGGCTGCCCTATCCGGACGGCCACTTCGACACCGTGGTCGCCTGTCTGGTGTTCTGCACCATTCCCGAGCCCGAGCTGGCCGCCCGCGAAATGCACCGGGTGCTGGCCCCGGACGGTCGTCTTCTGCTGCTGGAACACATCGCCAGCGGTCGCCCACGCACCTTCCGCTGGCAACGACGGGTGGACCCGCTCTGGCATCATCTGGCCTGCGGCTGTCATCTCACCCGCCCCACCCCGGACACGCTGCGGGACGCCGGCTTCGACCTCAGCGACACGCGGGTTTTCCGCCACCGCAAACTGCCCGGGCTGATGGCCGAGCTGCTGCAAGGCAGCGCCCGGCGCGCCGACTGACCGGCGCGGCAAAACGCCACCTGCCGTTGCCCGCCCACCGGGGGTACAATCCGCGCCCATGAACTCTACCCTGCAACGCGTCTGGCGCCGCCGGCTGATCGGCCTGCGCAGCCTGCTGGTACTGTGCCTGGCGCTGGCGCTGCTGGTGCTGCAGCAAATCGCGCGCGCCCCCGCCGGCCTGGAGCCGCTGCTGTGGCTGGCCGCCCTGCTGCTGCCCAACCTGATCGCGCTGGCCAGCCTCAACGCGCGTTCGCAACAGCGCCTGCTGGCCCTGGAACTGACCCTGGACGTGATGATCTTCGTCGGCCTGCTGCAACAGCTGGGCGGCGCCGGTAACCCGCTGTCGTTCTATCTGCTGGTGCCGCTGCTGCTCGGCGCGCTGACCCTGGGGCGCGGCGCCACGCTCTGGCTGCTGACGGTGACGCTGGGCGGTTATCTGCTGGCCACGCTGTGGCACAGTACCCCGCCGGCGCATTCCACCCTGCACGCCCTGACCCGGGAGCTGAGCCATACCCACGGTCTCGGCATGGGCGTGGTCTTCGTCGCCCTGGCGCTGTTGCTCACCGCCCTGGGCCAGGTGATCCAGAGTCTGGCCCGCCAGCAGCAGCGCCAGCACGACCGGCTGCTGGAACTGGCCGGCCGCCGCGAACGGCTCTACCAGGTGGCGGCGACCCTGGCCCACCAGGCCCACGAATTGAACACGCCGCTCAGCAGCCTGGTAATGCTGGCCGACAACGCCGCCCGGGAACCGGGCCTGCCGCAAAGCACCCGCGACGATCTGGCGCAAATCGAGGCCCTGGCCCGGCGTATCGCCGCCCGGCTACGCAACACGGACGCCGACAGCCTGCCGGAACGGCCCGCCTACCAGACGCTGATGGCGCGGGTGCGCGATCATCTGCGCCACCTGCACCCGACTCTCGCCTTGTCGGTGAGCGGCCCCGACGGGCAGTGTTTCAACGACGGCGCCGCCTGGTTCCGGGTGCTGGCCAATCTCGGTTACAACGCCATCGACGCCGGCGCGGAACGCCTCGACGTGCGCCTGGCGGCGCTGCCCGGCCGAGGCTGGCTGCTGCAGGTGAGCGACGACGGCCCCGACCACCCGGAACGCCGCGCGGAAGAGGGCCTGGGCGTGGGCCTGGCGCTGGTGGAGAGCACCCTGGCGGCACTGGGCGCGACACTGACCCTGCGTTTCGAGCGCCAGTGGAGCCAGGCGCGCATCGAATGGAGCGAGCATGACGCCTGAATCCCTGCTGCTGCTTGAAGACGATACCCTGCTCGCCGAGCAGACCCGGCGCGCTTTCGGTCGCCACGGCATCGAGGTGCATCACGCCGCCGACCTGCAACAGGCGCACGCGCTGCTGGCCAGGCTCGCCACCCTGGACGCGGCGGTACTCGACCAGAATCTCGGTAACGACAACGGCCTGGATCTGATCCAGCCGCTGCTGGCCCGTTTCCCGGACTGCCGGGTGCTGGTGCTGACCGGCTACGGCAGCATCCCGGCGGCGGTGGCGGCGACCCGACGCGGCGCCCACAATTACCTCACCAAACCGGCCAGCGCCGGGGAGATCCTCGACGCCCTGGGCCGCGACCCCGCCGACACCGACGATCTCCCCGAAGCGCCGCCGTCCCTGCAGCGTCTCGAATGGGAGCACATCCAACGGGTCCTTGACGCCCACCAGGGCAATATTTCCCGGGCCGCCGACGCTCTGGGCATTCACCGCCGCACCCTGCAACGACGTCTGAAGAAACGCCCCAGCCCGAGCCATTTCCAGCGCGATCGTTAACACCGTTATTACGCGAAACACTTCCCCCGGTGCACCAGGTTGACCACAATGCGGTGTCTTATTCCAGGAATCACAAGGGCGCCGATGAGCAGCCGTTACAGCCTCGCAACCCTGGCGGTCCTGGCCATCCTCACGGCCTCGGCGATGCCTGGCCGGGTCAGCGCCGACCCGGTTCCGGAACTGACCCTGAAGACCGCCGGCGACCAGCAATGGCCGGAAGGCGTCGAGGCCAACCTCCGCACCCTGATCGACCTGGGCCGTTACCCCTGCCGGCCCGGTCCCGGCCAGAAAGCGCTGATCCAGCGCCAGGTACGCGATAACAGCCGCGCCGCCCTGCAGGCGCTGGGTTTTTACCAGCCGGTGTTAACGCCGCAATGGCGCGACGCCGACGACGAGCGCTGCTTCGCCCTGTCCCTCACCGTGGACCCCGGCGAGCCCACCCGCATCAGTGCCCTGGACATCACCCTCGACGGCGACGCCGCCGACGACCCGGCGTTCCAGCGCACCATCGACAACGCCGGCCTGGAACAGGGGCAGCGGCTGCGCCACGACCGCTACAGCCGCCTCAAGCAGTCGCTGCAGCAGTTATTGATCAACCGCGGTTACGCCGAGGGCACCCTCACTCGCCACCGTCTTGAGGTGGACCGGGACCGCCGTGAAGCGCGGGTGGTGCTGCACGTGGACAGCGGCCCGCGCTACCGCTTCGGCGACATCACCCTGACCGGCGACGAGCAAATCAACGAACGGCTGCGCCGCGCCTATCTGCAATTCGACAGTGGCGAGCCGTTCAGCAACGACAAGCTGCTCGCCACCCAGCAGGCCTACCTGGGCGCCGGCTATTTCAGCGCGGTGCGTCTGGATCGCGGCGAACCGGACGCGGCCACCCGCACCATCGACGTGGGCATCCACTTCAGCCCCCGCAACGAATGGGCACTGCTGGCCGGTATCGGCGTCAGCACCGACACCGGCCCGCGTCTGCGGCTGGGGGTGGAGAACCGCCGCGTCAACGCCGCCGGGCATACCGCCCGGGTGGAGACCGAACTGTCCGGCGTGCGTCAGGGCGTGGGCGCCGGCTACACCATCCCGCTGCGCGACCCGATCAACGAAAAAATCGAGCTGCGCACCCGCTATGTGAATGAAGAGACCGACACCAGCGAGAGCGAGATTTTCAGTACCAGCGCCGACTACATCATCAAACTGGACTCCGACTGGGTGGCCACCACCTCGCTGGAGTACCTGCGCGAGACCTACACCGTGGCCGACCAGCTCGACCAGGTGGAGCTGGTGATTCCGGGCTTCCAGCTCAGCCGGGTGGAATACGACGACCCGATCTATCCGCGCTTCGGCTGGCGGCTGGGCGGCAAGGTCAGCGGCGCCCACAAGGCGCTGGCCTCCTCGGCGTCGTTCACCCAGTTCGACGGCTGGAGCAAGCTGATCTTTCCGCTGTTCGGCGGCCGGGTCATTACCCGCGGCGAAGTGGGCTACACCGAGGTCTCCGACGTCACCGAACTGCCCGCCTCGATCCGCTTCTTCGCCGGTGGCGACGCCAGCGTGCGCGGCTTCGCCTACGAATCCCTGGGCCCGGTGGACAACGATGGCGAAGTGATCGGCGGCCGTCACCTGCTGGTCGGCAGCCTGGAGTACGACCACCCGATCACGGAGCAGTGGAGCCTGGCGGTGTTCACCGACGCCGGCAACGCCTTCAATAATTTCGACGACTATGAAATCCGCCGCAGCGCCGGCTTCGGGGTGCGCTGGCGCTCGCCGCTGGGCCCGATCCGCGTGGACTTCGCGCGCGGCATCGAAGAGGGCCGGGAGTGGCGGCTGCACCTGAGCATGGGGCCGGACCTGTGAAGCGCGCCCTGCTGATCGGCCTGCTGCTGATCCCGTTGCTGCTGATCGGCGCCCTGCTGGCGCTGCTCGGCACCCGCGCCGGCAATCTCTGGCTGCTGGACCGGGCCGGGCCCTATCTGCCCGGCGAACTCAGCGTCGAGGACTGGCGCGGCAACCTGCTCACCGGCGTCGACGTGGGCGCGCTCAACTACCGTCAGGGCGACGCCGAACAAACCCTGGCCGTGGCGCTGAGCGACCTGCACCTGGAACTGGCCCCCGGCGAGCTGCTCGGCGGCTGGCTGGTGATCCAGGCTGTGCGCGCCGAACAGGTGAGCCTGACGTTGCCGGCGGGGGCGCCGGAGGAACCGGACGCGCCGCCCTTCGAGCTGCCGGACAGCCTGACGCTGCCCCTGGGGGTGCGCATCGAAACCCTGTCGGTGGGCCGCTTCACCCTGGCCGGCGAAGCACCGCTGCACATCGACCGCATCGAGGCCCGCGAACTGGCCGCCTGGCGCAAGCTCAATCTGCCCCGCGTCGCCCTGAGCGTGGCCGACACCCGTCTGCAGGCCAATCTCAGCGGCCCGCTAAGCGCGCCCTATGAGCTGCGCGGCGAGCTGGACTGGCGGCGCCCGGCGGCGCCGGACGCGGTGCCGCAAACCGCCGGCCGGCTGCGGATCGAGGGCACGCCGGAAAACCTCCGCGTGGAACACGCCCTCTCGGCGCCGGCGCAACTGATCACCGAGGGCGAGCTGGGCTACCAGGACGGTCAGGTGCACCTGGACCTGCGCCACCACTGGCCGGCGCAGCCCCTGCCGGTGGCGACCCCGGTGCCGGCGCGCCTGGGCGAAGGGGAACTGACCACCAAGGGCACCCTGGACAGCGTCCGCCTGGAAGGGCAAACCACCCTCACCGCCGACGGCCGGCCGCTGGCCGTGACCCTGCTGGGCGACGCCGGCCTCGACGGCCTGACCCTGGACACCCTGAGCCTGAAGAACGACGGCCAGAGCCTGACGCTGAGCGGCCACCTGGATTACCAGGACGGCCTGGCATGGGACCTGGACGCCCGGGGCCAACACCTGAACCCGGCGACCCTGGCGCCGGCCTGGCCCGGCGACCTGTCCCTGAAGGCGCGCACCCGGGGCCACTGGCGTGGCGCCGACGACTGGGCGCTGAACGCCGACCCGCTGTCGCTCACCGGCACCCTGCAGGGCGACCCGGTGGCCCTGAACGGCCAGGCCCGCCAGGACACCGGCGGCGATCTGGCGGTCACCCTGGACGGCCGCTGGGGCGCGGACCGCTTCAGCGCCCGCGGCCAGGTGGGCGACAACCTCAACCTGGACGGCACCCTCAACATCGAACGGCTGACACGCTGGTACGGTCCGGCGCGGGGCCGCCTGCGGGCGGACTGGCGCCTGCGCGGCCCGCTCGACGCGCCCCGGCTGAGCGGCGCCGCCAACGGTGACGCGCTGGGCTACCAGGAGTGGCGGCTGGAGACCCTGAGCGCCCGTTTCCAGGACCTCAACGCCGGCGACACGCCCATGAGCCTGTCGCTGACGGGCCGGACGCTGAGCCAGAACGGCGAGACCCGGGTCGCTCGCCTGGACGCCGACCTGGAAGGCCGGCGCGGCGACCACCGTCTGGAGGTGGCGGTGGAGAATGACGGTGCCGCCACCGCGCTCACCGCCCAGGCCGGCCTCAACGACGACCTGGTCTGGTCCGGGCGCCTGCTCGACTGGCGACTGCGGGAGCGGCAACTGGGCGTCTGGACCCTGGCGGAGCCGGTGCCCTTTACCCTGGGCGCCGGCCGGCAATCCCTGGACAACCTCTGCCTGCGGAGCCGCGACGACCCGGGCCGGCTCTGCCTGGCCGGCGACCACGCCGCCAACGGCACGATCGACGCCAACCTGGAAGTGCGCGACCTGCCCCTGGCGCTGGCCAACCCCTGGCTCGGCGACGGCGTCAAACTGGACGGCCGCCTGCGCGCCGACGCCACCTTCGGCGGCCGCGTCGACCGGCTCCGGGGCCGGTGGGCCCTGAGCCTGGAGAACGCCTCCACCCGCTTCATCGGCGCCGAGCCGCCACTGACCCTGGTGTTCCAGCAGGCGGCGCTCACCGGCAACCTGGACAACGACCGCCTGGAGCAGCAACTGGACCTGGTGGTGGCCGACCAGGGCGAGCTGCACGCCCGGGTGGAAAGCGGCCTGAGCCTGGACGCGCCGATGAGCGGCCGGCTGCGCCTGGACATCCCGCGCCTGGACGACCTGGCGCCGTTGCTGCCCCGGGTCGGCGAACTGCAAGGCCGGGTGCGGGGCGACCTGAACCTGGGCGGTACCCCCGCCGGCCCCCGNTTGGACGGGGAGATCGCGCTGCTCGACGGCCGCGCCACGGTGCCCGACCTGGGCATCAGCGCGGAAAGCATTCGCCTGGCGGTGACCGGCGACGCCTCCGGCACCCTCAACCTGGACGGCCGCGCCCNGCTGGGCGACGGCACCCTGCAACTGGGCGGCACCTGGACCCCCACCCGCTCACCCCTGGCCATGGACCTNTGGGCCCGNGGCGAGCGCCTGCGGGTCGCCGACCGCGCCGACGCCCGGGTGTTCGTCTCCCCGGACCTGGCACTCCAGGGTGACGGCGACGCTCTTAACCTGACCGGCACCCTGAACGTGCCGGAGGCCGACCTCAAACCCCGCGAGCTGCCGGAAAGCGCGGTCACCGTCAGCGAGGACCAGGTGCTGGTGGACGCCCGCGCCGAGGAGACCACGCCGCTGCCGTTCGCCATGGGCGTCACCGTCACCCTGGGCGACCAGGTCCGCTTCGAAGGGTTCGGGCTGCGCGCCACCCTCACCGGCGAGCTGCGCGTCAGCCAGCAGCCCGGCCAGCCGGCGCAGCTCAACGGCGAGCTGATCATCACCGAGGGCCGCTACCGCGCCTACGGCCAGAACCTGCTGATCGAAAACGGCCGCCTGCTGTTTCAGGGCCAGCCCGACAACCCGGGGCTGGATATCCGCGCGGTGCGCAAGATCCCCAGCGAGAATCTGGTGGTGGGCGTGCAGCTGTCCGGCACCCTGCAGGAGCCGGACGCGCGCATCTTCTCCGACCCCAGCCTGGAAGAGAGCGAAGCCATGTCCTACCTGATCACCGGCCGCTCCTTGAACCGGGGTTCGCAAGGTGATTCCGCCCAGGTGGCACAGGCGCTGGCGCTCTACGGTCTGCAGAAAGGCAGCGGCGTCACCGACAAGATCGGCGACACCCTGGGGCTGGACGAAATCTCCATCGGCAGCGACTGGGAAACCTCCGACGCCGCGCTGATGCTGGGCAAGCAGATCTCCGACCGCCTCTACCTGACCTACGCGGTGGGCCTGTTCGACGCCATCTCCACCGTCATGCTGCGCTACACCCTGACCCGCCAGCTGCACCTGGAAGCGCAATCCAGCAGCAAGTCCCAGGCCATCGACCTGATCTGGGAAAAAGAACTGGAATGAGCAGTTGATAGTTGATAGTGGGCAGTTGATAGCGCGCGGGCTGGCTCAGAATCGAGTTCATAGCGCCGAGGCCGCGACCGTAGTTTGGTCGCGGCCTCGGCGCTTTAAGATGTCCGGGCGTTGTTCCGCGTAGCTGTCAACTGTCCACTATCAACTGTCAACTCAACGCGGGATCGCGTAGGTGCCGGTGACGTGCGCCACCATCAGGTCGTCGCCGTCGCTGTAGAGGCGGACTTCCAGTACGGCGGAGCGGCGGCCCAGGCGCAGGATTTCGGCGTCGCCGATCAGGTCCGCCTGGCCGGGTTTGCTGAGGAAGTTGATGTTCAGGTTCTGGGTCACGGCCATTTCCTGGCCGTCCAGGTTGGCGAGAATCGCGGCGTACATGGCGGCGTCCGCCAGGCTCATCAGGGTGGGGCCGGACACGGTGCCGCCGGGGCGGATCATCGACGGTTCGAACCGGTAACGCACCCGAGCCCGATGCTCGCCCACGGACTCCACCACCACGCCCTGCTCCGCCGCCGCCGGCAGGCCACGTCGGATCAGCGTCTCCACTTGTTTCGCTGTCAGCATGCATCTCTCCCCAAACGAAAGCGGAACATAAAGCGGCACGGGGCGGCCTGCAAGCCGGGTGACGGCGGTGGCGCGGCGCCCGGTAGCCCGTCCGCCCCAGTTTGACTAGAATGCCCGATTCGGCTTCCCTCCACTGATATGGAATAAGAAACGCCTCATGCGCACCTCCCAGTACCTGCTCGGCACCGTTAAACAGACCCCCGCGGACGCGGTGGTGATCAGCCATCAGCTCATGCTGCGCGCCGGCATGGTCCGTAAGCTGGCCTCCGGCCTGTACACCTGGCTGCCATCCGGTCTGCGCGTGCTGCGCAAGGTGGAGCGCATTATCCGCGAGGAAATGGACCGCGCCGGCGCCCAGGAAGTGCTGATGCCGGTGGTGCAGCCCATGGAACTGTGGGAAGAGTCCGGCCGGGCCCCCGCCTACGGCCCCGAGCTGCTGCGCTTCACCGACCGCCACGACAACCCGTTCTGCCTGGGCCCCACCCATGAGGAAGTGATCACCGATCTGGTGCGCAATGAGATCCACAGCTACAAACAGCTGCCGGCCAACTTCTATCAGATCCAGACCAAGTTCCGTGACGAGATCCGGCCGCGCTTCGGCATCATGCGCGCCCGCGAATTCACCATGAAGGACGCCTACTCCTTCCACACCGACATGGATTCGCTGGCGCAAACCTACCAGGTGATGCACGACGCCTACTGCGCGATCTTCGACCGGCTGGGCCTGGACTACCGCCCGGTGGAAGCCGACACCGGCGCCATCGGCGGCGCCGCCAGCCATGAATTCCATGTGCTCGCCGAGTCCGGCGAGGACGACATCGCCTTCTCCGACCAGTCCGGCTACGCCGCCAACGTGGAGCTGGCCGAAGCGGTGGCCCCCGCCGGCGAGCGCGCCGCCCCCGGCGCGGAGATGACGCTCACCGACACCCCGGACGCGAAGACCATCGAGCAGCTGGTGCGGCAGTTCGATCTGCCCATCGAGAAGACCGTGAAAACCCTGGTGGTGAAAGGCAGCGAAGGCGGCCTGGTGGCGCTGCTGGTGCGCGGCGACCACGAGCTCAACGACATCAAGGCGGAGAAGCTGGACGCCGTGGCCACGCCGATGGCATTCGCCGAGGAAGAGGAAATCCGCGCCGCCATCGGCGCCGGGCCCGGCTCCCTGGGCCCGGTGAATCTGCCGATTCCCTGCGTGGTGGACCGCAGCGTGGCGCTGATGAGCGACTTCGCCGCCGGCGCCAACCAGGACGGCAAGCACTACTTCAACATCAACTGGGAGCGCGACGTGGCGCTACCGGACGTGGCCGACCTGCGCAACGTGGTGGAAGGCGACCCGAGCCCGGACGGCAAGGGCACCCTGACCATCAAGCGCGGCATTGAAGTGGGCCACATCTTCCAGCTCGGCACCAAATACTCCGAGGCGCTCAACGCCACCGTGCTGGATGACAACGGCCGCTCCGTGGTGATGCCCATGGGCTGCTACGGCATCGGCGTCAGCCGGGTGGTGGCCGCCGCCATCGAACAGAACCACGACGACAACGGCATCGTCTGGCCGGAGGCCATCGCCCCCTTCCAGGTGTCGCTGATTCCGCTCAACATCAAGAAGAGCCCGCGCGAAAAGGAAGTGGCGGAAAAGCTCTACGCCGACCTCACCGCCGCCGGCATTGAAGTGCTGTTCGACGACCGGGAAAAAGAGCGCGTGGGCGTGAAGTTCAGCGACGCGGAACTGATCGGCATCCCGCACCGCGTGCTGGTGGCCGAGCGCGGCCTGGATAACGGTGTGCTGGAATACAAGAGCCGCCGCGGCGGTGAAGCCGAAGAGGTTCCCGCGGACACCATCGTCGACTTCCTCAAGAAGAAGCTGGGACTTTAGCCCTGTGGGAGCGGGCCCCGCCCGCGAAAGGGCGCGCAGCGCCCGGCGGGATTCCAGAGACGTCTTTAACTACCGCCGCTGGGCCATCACCTGGCTCATGGCGGTATCGCCCTGGGCGGTCAAACGCCATAGCGGCATGCCGCGGCTGTCGTTGTCGGAGGTCTTGTTGATCAGCCCCAACGCGCGCAGGTGCACCTTGATCTGATTGAAGGCGTGGCCGGCCAGCACCACGTTGCGCACCGCGTGGGCCTTGGGGAAATCCGCCAGCACATCGTCCAGGGCCTTGCGGGCGATGTAATCCTCCAGCGCTTTCTGCATCACCGGTTCCGAGACCGGGTTCAGCATCAGCGGCGCGACGCAGGCGAACACCCGGTTCCAGTCCAGCTCGCAGGACGCCATGGCCACCTTGCAGTCGCCGCCTTCGTACACGTTGCACGAATAGTCCAGCGTCACCCGGTCCGAGCCACGCGCCAGATGCCGCGCCGGCGTGCGCTGGCCGCTCAGCCACTCCTCGCGCTCCTTCTCCAGCTCGGCGACCCGGCGGCGCAGCCGTTCCGTTTCACCGCCGGCGCTCTTCTCCACGCTCCCCGACTTCACCCAGCCGGCGGCGGGATGCTGGCGCATCACGTCCGGCATCACCTTGGCCACCTGCTCGCCCAGCTCACGCTCGTCGCGCCAGCGGAAGGCCAGGGTCTTGTTCTCCAGCAGCCGCGCGAAATCATCGCGCCGCACCTGCCCTTCACGGGTCGCCTCGCGGGCCTCGGCGGGCAGGCTGAACGGCTGGTCGTGGATAAAGGTGACGATCGGTTTGCGCTTGGTAGCGGCAAAAATATATTCACGGTGGGTGTAGCTGAGCCCCAGCGGTGACAGGGTGCCGTAGCGGCCGCCGAGCAGGATCACGAAATAATCGCAGTCGTCGATCATGCGCTGCACCACCGGCATCAGATTGTTGGTTTCGGCGCTGTGCAAATCCATGCTCATGGGCGCCATGCCAAGATCCAGTAGCGGCAGCATCAAGGCCTGGCGCGCGGACTGCATGTCCGGATAGGTGGTGCTGATGAACACCTGATAGCGTTTCTCGACAGTCACCCTGGTCGATCTCCGCGTTAAGAAGGTTGAAGGCCCGGCTATTAAAGCCGCTGGGCGCGCCGATCACAAGCCGCCGGCGCCGGCCCCCGGTGAGGATCCGCGCGTTTCATGCTAGCCTCCAAGTCCGACCGCTGAAACCGGAATCTGGATGCCATGAAGACCATCGCCTTTTACAACCTGAAAGGAGGGGTGGGTAAAACAGCCACGGCCGTGAACATGGCCTGGCACGCGGCCCGCTGGAAACACCGCACCCTGCTCTGGGATCTCGACCCGCAAGGCGCCGCCAGCTTTTATCTGGGCGTGGATGACGATAACCCGGGCTACAAGGCCGGCAGCCTGTTGAAGGGCAAACAGCCCATGGGCCGCCTCAAGCGCGAGACCCGCTGGCCGCATCTGGATGTGGTGCCCGCCGACATCAGCATGCGCAACGCGGACGTTAAACTGGCGGAAAGCGGCGGCGGCAAGAACCGCCTCAAGGAACTGATCGCGCCGTTCGGCGAATCCTACGAACTGACGTTGCTGGACTGCCCACCGACACTCAGCCCGCTGGCGGAAAGCGTGTTCGCCGCCGCCGACTACCTGTTCGTGCCGGTGATCCCCACCCATCTGTCCCTGCGCGCCTTCGAGCAGGTGCTCGACTGGATCGACGGCAAGAAGATCAAGAACCTGCAGGTGGTGCCGTTTTTCAACATGGTGGACCGGCGCCGGGACCTGCACGTGCAGATGCTGGTCAAGCGCCCGGCGCTGATGAAAAACGGCCTCAAAACCTGGATTCCCTACTCCACCCATGTGGAGCAGATGGGCGACCACCGCGCGCCGGTGGGCGAGTTCGCCCCCTATACACCGGCCGCCCAGGCGTTCCGCGCGCTCTGGTTCGAGGTGCTCGGCCGCCTCAAGCTGTAACCGCTAGGTCTCCAGCGGATTGGCGCGCCGGATCAGCGTGTCGATGTCCAGGCCGCGCGGCAGGCTGCCGTAGTTGCGGGTGTGCCCGCCACCCAGCCGCGCGGCGATAAACGCCTCGCTCACCGAGTCGTTACCCGCTTTCACCAGCAACGCGCTCTGCATGGTCAACGCCATGCGGTCCACCAGATCGCGGGCGCGGAACTCAATCTGCTCCGGGTCCGCCAGCTCTTTCTTGAGATCGTTGATGGCGTTATCCAGGGTGGCGTTCTTGCCCTGGGCGCCGGCCAGCTCCTCGAACCAGGTGTCCACCACCGCCGGGCTCTTGTTCATGGCGCGCAGCACATCCAGCGCCTGCACATTGCCGGACCCTTCCCAGATCGCATTGATCGGCGCGTCCCGATAGAGCCGGGCGAGAATGAAATTCTCGGTGACGCCGTTGCCGCCCAGGCACTCCATCGCCTCATAGGCGTGGTGCGGGGTGCGCTTGCAGATCCAGTACTTGCCCACGGCGGCGCCCAGCCGGGTAAACAGTTTCTCGTGCTCGTCGTCCAGGTTATCCAGGGCCCGCGCCATACGCAGCGTCATCGCCACCGAGCCTTCCACTTCCAGCTGCAGATCGGCGATCACATTGCGCATCAGCGGCTGGTCGAGCAGCGTCTCGCCGAAGGCGGCGCGGTGGGCGGCGTGGTGCACCGCCTGGGCCACAACCTGGCGCTGACCGCCGGACGAGCCGATCATGCAATCGAAGCGGGTCATGGCCACCATCTCGATGATCGCCGGTACGCCGCGGCCCTCTTCGCCGATCATCCAACCGTGGGCGCCGCGCAGCTCCACCTCGGAGGAGGCGTTGGAGACATTGCCCATCTTGTTCTTCAAACGCTGCACCTGCAGCGGGTTCTTGCTGCCGTCCTCGCGCCAGCGCGGCACCAGGAAACAGCTCAGGCCGCCCGGTGACTGGGCCAGCATCAGGAAGGCGTCGCACATCGGCGCGGACATAAACCACTTGTGGCCCACCAGTTCGTAGAGCTCACCGGAACCGCCGGCACCGACAGGATGGGCGCGGGTGGTGTTGGCGCGCACGTCCGAGCCGCCCTGCTTCTCGGTCATGCCCATGCCAATGGTCAGGGCCTGCTTGTCCTGGTGGCTGACGTTACGGCCGTCGTAGCCCCGGGCGGTGACCTTGGGCAACCAGCGCTCGGCGATGGAGGGTGTCAGCCGCAGGCTCGGCACCGACGCGAAGGTCATGGTGATCGGACAGCCGTGGCCGCCTTCCACCTGGGCGTGCATGTAGTACTTGGCGGCACGCAACACCTGGGCGCCCGGCCCCGGATCGGTCCAGGGCGAGGAGTGCAAGCCTTCCCGCGTCGCCATGTCCATCAGCTTGTGGTACGCCGGATGGTAATTGACCTGGTCCACCCGGTGGCCGTAGCGGTCGTGGGTCTCGAACTCCGGCTTGTTGGCGTTGGCCTGGTAGCCCCACTCGATCACCTCGGGGCGGGTGGTCTCGAAACCGTAGCGGTCCAGTTCCTCGACGCCGCGCTCGCCGCCCTCGCGCAGCACCGCGTCGTAGAGCGCGGTGTCGCCCCGGAAGGCGTTGTAATCCTGCAGCGGCGTCGCCTGGTTGAACACCTCATGGGTGTTGGCCAGCGCATCCGGCTGGGACGTGGTCTCTTCAGCGTTCATGGCTTTCTCTCGAGCGTTCATGACTGTTTCTCCCCGGCTTTACGCCGCACATAGAGGACTTTCTCCACCCGGGCCACGGCCTCGCCGGCGCCGTCGCGCACGGTGACCTCCCAGGTGGGCAGATATTTTTCGCCACCGGCGGTGGCGGCTTTCACCTCGTCGATCATCGCCTGGGTCAGCTCGAATTCGGCGAACACCCGGCCCCTGCCGGGGCGCAGGAAATCAATCGTCGCGCTCTTGTCCCAGACGATGTAATCGCGCCCCAGGTTGTTCATCAGCATCAGCATGTAGAACGGGTCCGTCATGCTGTACAGGCTGCCGCCGAAGTGGGTGCCCACGTAGTTGCGGTTGTACCAGTGCAGACCCATGGACACGCGCACCCGGCGAAAATCCGCGCTCAGTTCCTCGACCCGCACGCCGGCGCCCAGGAAAGGCCCGTAGAGCAACAACCCCCGGCGCAGGCCGGCGGCCCCGGAAAACAGCTTTTTCAGCGGGTTGCTCATAGCGCGCGCTCCGTAACGGCGGCCCCGGCCAAGGGCGCGGCGTCGGCCACGCCCACCGCCCGCAAACAGAACGCCGCCAGGTGATCGGCCAGGCCGGCGTCGTTGAGCGGCNCCGCCAGCGGCCCCACCAGTGCCTCGGCGATGGCGCCCACCAGCGCCG
>FUFK010050229.1_pt1 | contig 29707 bp, 27 predicted proteins | sample 1021851 | NCBI WGS metagenome assembly FUFK01 (sample SAMEA51879418, study PRJEB19060) | metagenome | reverse complement strand
ATAACGAGGTGGGGTAGTCTGGATATCCCGTCGGGCTCATAACCCGGAGATCGATGGTTCAAATCCATCCCTCGTTACCATTAACTATATTCATGATAGTCATGTTTTGGTTTTAGAGAATCTAGAGCATTCTGTAATTTTGTGTTGGCTGCCATTTCCCCACTTTCGATGGCGGTAATTTGCAATCTCAACCGTCGTGCCTGTTGTTTTGCCCGCTCATCAAGATTTAGTTTAGGTTGTTCTAATGCTTGCAATATGGCATGCACATCTACCGGAGGTAAATTTTCTGGCTGAACTATGAAAGAATGTCCAGAGCGTAAAACCGGCCCGGAATGATCAAGAGAGCGAAGAAATAAATCGATCAGCTTAGCATCGTTGTCAATAACCGTCACGCCATCCAAGGTTGCTGCAATACAACCGCCAGACTGCTTGAATGCCCTGATGAAAAATGCTCTTGCTTTCCGGTTCTTTCCAGCGTGGGCAAACGACTTTCCGCACCTTTGCAGATCCTGATAATAATGGCCAATGACGTCGTTGAATTCAGTGATTTTTTTCCGTTCTCGTAATAATGTCTTACTAGAGGCTATTGCAAGTGAGTATTTACCCCGGGCCACCAACACGTCACAAAGTATTTGTAAACCTCTAACCAGCAAGACTTGGTCTTGGTGCGGCCGTTTTTTGTTTTGTAGAAACATATCAGTAAACTGTGTAGCCATTACTTCGGACATTTCTAGTCGACCATCCCTGATGTAACTTTCTAGTTGTAACAGGGTTTGTGTAGGATTATTCATTCCAAACATGCTAATATCGAGGCCACCACATACTATCATTTGATGGCTTTGTCGATTCTGTTTGATTTGGCCAAAGTTGTTGTATCAACACAAACTGGCGAGGTTTGAGCAAATGGTATCGATTGCTATTACTGGTAGCCCTGCTGTGGGCAAGACGACGATTTCGAATCTGCTCGAAGGTCAAGGCTGGAGCGTGAAATCCGTTGCATGGTTGGCAAAATCTAATGATTGCGAAGGGGATTATGATGAATTGATGGACTGTGTAGAAATCGATATTCACAAATTAGCTGATAAGTATGTTGTAGATGCAGATGATGATGTAATCATTGATGGTCATTTATCGCATTTTTTAGACGTTGATGCAATAATTATCTTGCGCTGTGAACCAGCAAAATTACGAGCAAGGCTTGAATCTCGAGGTTACAATGAGGCAAAAATAAATGCCAATGTTGAATGGGAATTAATCGCTGGAACTTGGTCAGAAATAATAGAATTTGAGATTGAAGCCCCGATACTTGAATTAGATTCAAGCACCTTGACCTCTGAGGAATTGGCTGGCAAGGTTGTTGCTTGGATTAATAACGATTTCAAAACGCGCTCAACTACTATTTCAAATGCTATTGACTGGTTGTCTTGATGGTTTAAATCGACAAAAACCGGAGTTTTTAGCCGCAACAATCAACCCCTTGGTTCATTTGGAAGAATCTGGTAAGGGGCATGGCACTAGAAAAACTTAGGAGTATTTGGGAGAGAACATTGAGCCCAATAGTCGACTCGCTCTCTTGGATGAGCCCAGCCACAATAACCTGGATTGCGCTACCTGTGGGCATTCTCGGAGGACTCTCAGTTTATTTAGCACCACAAGATGACTTTGGCGTCACAATGTTATTTGGTGGGGGATTACTAATCACTCTAGCAATGGCCTTGGACGGCCTTGACGGCCCAGTAGCAAGAGCTACAGGCAGAGTTACTCGGTGGGGAGATTATCTGGACCATACTTTTGACAGATTACTAGATGCGGTTTGGATAATTTGTATTTCGGCCTCAGTATTTGTCAATGATGTAGCCCTTGGTCTGGCAGCCGCATGGTTCACATTACTCGGTTCATACATGGGGACACAGGCGCAGGCTGTAGCAGGTACTCGAAATTATCGCGGTTTTTCCAGAGCCGACAGAACTATTCTTATGATAATTGCAATATTTCTAACTGGAATTTTGTTGTATTTTGACAATTACTCGTGGGGGCAATTTCCAGGATTGTTTGACCACATCGAGATAAATCCGCTAAGTATTGTAGTATTTATCTCAGCCGTGGGTGGAATATGGACGTTTTTAATTAGATTTACACAGGCTAGTAAGCAAATCAAACAAATCGATGCCACAAACCCTCTGCCACAGCCAAATTCGAGTGATGAAGAATGATTTTGAATAATCCTAGTTTAACTGAAAATTGGCTTAATTTATCCGCTAAATAGCGGTACACTCATAACGGTTGCATGCTAGAAAAGACTGATGACGGGTAGTTCTAAGGCTTATGATGGGAAAGCCGTTGCAACGCTGTTGATTTTGTTGATGGCCTTTTCAATGGCACCTATAACGAATGTCAGTGCAGAGGATACTGGCGATTTATACCACTTACAAGCCCAAGATATTCAAGCGTCTTTCGATAGCAGTACTGAGTTAACAACAATCACTTGGCGCAATATCGATAGCCTTGATGAGCCAACCGCGCTGGATAATTTTTACAATTCAGTATACAAGGTTTATCGACACACTGAGGCGATTAAGCAGTCAAATCTAGATAATGCAACCTTGATTTATGAGGTCAATGCTTGTGATAGTGAGGCATATGCAGTAAAATATCTATGCTTGGGCGGGACAAATGGATCACACCCAGGCCACAGTTACTCATACCTTGTATCACCTGGCACTAATGACTCATTTTACTACGGAATTACTACAACCATTACCGATCAGAGTAACTCTGAGACAACCTACGATACCCTAATTTCCAACGAATCAGCGACTTACGAGCCAACTGTTGAAATTACAACTCCGGTAAGGTCGCCCTACAATTTGCTTGCATCTTTCAGCCCTTCCACAAGTACAACCTCTCTTACCTGGGTAAATTATAATGATATATTCTATGTTTTGCCTGAGTCCGGGCCAGATGCTTATCAAACCCGAATCTGGATGTCAACTCAGCCGATAACGAGAAATTCCTCGGCATCGTTGTTAAATTCGATATCTCCTTTGGTTCAACTAGCACCCGGGGTTTCAAGTTATGATATCCAAATACCACAAGACACCGATAGGGAAGTATACTTTGCAGTGACTTACCTGTTACCTAATTATCTCGGACCCGGGGTAGACTACGAGGACATAAGATTCCTATCTAATAACGCCCTTACATCACCCCTTATTGAGGATAACATGCCTCCTAGCCCAGCAAGTAACGTTCTATCCTCTTTCGTTTCAAACCCAGCCACGGGCNGTGGAACTACGACAATATCTTGGGAGGATGTATCGAGTGAAGAGGGCGAGTCATATGCAATTTTCAGTTCTGGTGAACCATTTGACAAGACAACACAATTCGGTGTAACTCAGATTGGTATTGTTGGAGAAGGTATATCACAACATGAGTATCAAGTACCTGTAGGGAGGCTCGGGACGTCTTATTATTGCGTTGTAGTGATTGACTCAAATGGAATTTTCGATGAAGATATAGCGCCAAATTCTTGCATTTCGGTTTATGAAGATGCATTTTATGATTGGACTGCAGAACCAACAAATGTAATGGCAACGTTCCTAGGTGACTCTGAAACACTGATTACATGGAGCGACCAACTGGGTGCTGAGGGTGAGAAATATCATATTTGGCGGTCAAACTATCTCGTGTCGGGTAGCCAGTTTGTCGAGAATGTTACGATGGAATATCAAGGCACCGTCACGGATGGAATCCAACAATTCACCGCACAAGTCCCACCTGAAGTAGACCGCACATCGTTTTATTTTGTCACTAGTGAAGCGTTATATCAACACGCATCAGGACCTTATCACTATACTCAGTTAGACCAAAACTGGTTTGGCCCTGTTTATGAGGAGACCATTACACCGGCAGCACCACGAATTAACTCGATAGACGTTGACGGAGAAATTTCACTTGTAACAGTCGAATGGCTAAACGATCAGCAATTAGACGGGGAAAAATATTCCATATGGCAACATGAAGGGGATCCGTTTGGCGAAGATGAAGATGAAGTTTCGATTGTCAACGAACAAAATGGTTGGATGTTGTTTGATGGAGATATCCTTGATACTGGCTCAGTACTAACAGAGTTCACCTTCAATAAGAACTACCAAATTCCTAACAATGTTGAGCGACACATTTGGTATGCAATAACCGTGGTGGATTCATTTGGTAATACCAATCTAGAAGCCTTCCCGGGTTCAGGCGGCAATTCTCTTAAGGTAAAGGAAGATACCATGGCCCCTACAGCAACATACCAATTATACGATGATGACGATGATATTTACGAAAGCCAATCTTTGGTTTCCGGGAGTTACACTATTAGGCTATCAATCAACGAATATTTGTTTAGCAATCCAACAGTTGATTTGACAACCTCGACTGGTGGGAAAATAACCAACGGACCACGCCAAATGCTAATGTATGCAGACAATCTTCTAGACCCAACAAAGGGACCTGAATATTATCACACATTCGATATTAGCAATTCAGTTTCTGCTGGATTAATCACCATAGTTGTCGATATGGTTGATGAGAGTTACAACAGTCAGCAACTGACTTGGACCGAACGAAGCCTCGATGCTCAAAGTCCTACCCTAACAGTGTATTCTCCCGGCTCAAAAGGCGACGGTTCAAAATATCTCTATGGTAACAAAATTAATTTTAATGCAGGGGCAACAGACGATGTACAAATCTCGCTTGTTCAATACAAAATTATCTATAATTATCGTTCACCTGACCAAGCAGCTGCTGAGTGGACAACACCAAGAGATTTGCAAGATGTAAACGGCGACGGTAGTGCATTTGTTTTCAATGAAGAAATCAGTGCCGGTAATTTCGACCCGGGCGAACATGCAGTAGAAATTAGGGCGGTAGATTCTGCCGGCAATGAAGTAACCGACCGCGTAGTATTCATTGTTGATTATTGTAGAAATAGACTCGATGGTACAACATTCTGTAATTATGAGGAGGAACTGAAAGATGATCCCGAACCAATTATTGTCGAACCATCATTTTCTGACCCGCCCTATGTGTTTGTATGGGTTTCCTCAGGAGTAGCATTCATTTCGATAATTCTGATGCTACTTGTCATAAGTGCCGGTATGAGGGGNCCGAAGAAGAAATCAGATGATGAGTATGATGATGATGATTGGATGTCAGAGTTTATTGGTACAACCCAAGAAGTGGATATGGATTTAATCACCAATACAACTCAACCTGCTCAGGCTGAAGAATCCAAACGAGTACCAGAGATTCAAGAAGAGGAAGAAGATCCATTCTCAGTAAACGTTGTGCAAAGAAAGGCTAGACGAAGCAGAGCAAAACCCAAGCCAGAATCCGAACCAGAAGAAGATGATGACGATGCATTTTTCGGCTTAGATGACGATGACTTCGAAGAAGACGAAGAGGTTGAACAAAAACCAAAGCCGAAACGCAAAGTAGGGCGACGTGCTGCACCTAGAAACGCTCCTAAGCGCCGCCCGACCAGACGTACTAAATCCGAGGATTGATTGGGGATTGCATAGATATCTCAATTAGTGTACTTTCAGTCACGGCAGTATGGCAGACACTGTGAGTAAAGGTAGTGCTGAGAAACCGGGCGAAGAATCTAGACATGCTATGGAGTCTGTGATAGACTCTTTCAACCCAATCAACAACAAATTGAATTGGTTACTTGTTGCCTTGCCACTCGCAATATTTTTCAATTTTCAACATAATTTGACGATGGCCTTCCTTTTTTCGATGATCGCCATAATGCCGTTAGCATTTCTAATGGGCAAGGGGACTGAAGAGATAGCTCTAAGAACGGGCGAAGCCATCGGTGGTTTTCTTAATGCGACTTTCGGCAACGCAGCCGAATTAATAATCGTTGGACTGGCAATATATGCTGCTTCAAACGACCCCGAAATAGTAGAAACAATGGTTACTGTTACCCAAGCCTCGCTAATTGGTTCAATACTCGGCAATATGCTTCTAGTGCTTGGCTTAGCGATGCTTTGGGGTGGTTTGAAGCATAAAGAGCAGACCTTCAACAGTGATGCAATACAAATGAACGGCACCCTTCTGCTGCTTGCCGTTGTTGCTTTCATAATCCCCAGCGCGGTTCATCATTCTGGAGGCACAATATCAGATGTTGAAAATATCTCGCAATATGCAGCAATTGTATTGCTGATAATCTACGGTTTTGCCTTACTATTCCAACTAAAGACTCATTCTCATGTATTTGCTACTGAACCCGGGCACGGCCATCACGAAGAGCCTAAAATGACCAATAAAGACGCATGGATATTGTTAATTTTAGCAACCGTACTCGTTGCTTGGATGGCTCATATCTTGGTTCACAGTTTAGAGTCCGCAGTAGTTGAATGGGGTATGCCCGAGTTGTTCATAGGAGTAATACTCCTACCATTCTTTGGTAATGCTGCAGAACATTTTACGGCGGTTATTGTCGCAGGTAAAGACAAGATGGATTTGTCTATTGCCATCGCGGTTGGCAGTAGCGTACAGATTGCGCTATTCGCCGCACCAGCGATGATATTATTTGCTTGGGTTTTGGGAGTTCCATTAACTCTTGAGTTTGGCATGTTAGAAACCGCTGCAACCTTCGTATCAGTTTTGGTAGTAAATTCGATTTTGGCGGATGGAAAATCAAATTGGTTAGAAGGCGGTATGTTACTTGGTAGTTATGTAATCTTAGCACTAGCATTTTTACAGTTGTAGGTGGTGAAAGTTGCAAGTAAACAGTAAGTTTGGTATTGGCCTAATGATTACTGCATTCTTGTTGTCAATAGTTGGGACCATTGGATTTACTATTGAAGACAAGGTCGAATCTATTCCTACACCTAATGCACCTAATTCAGTGTTTTTTGCTGATGAGCCCGTACAATCAAACCCGTTGGCATTGTTTGTTTCGGCCAATGCAGAGTTTACTTGGGATCGAAGTGAGATATTTTTGGTAGTGGGCGATAGTGAGAAAAAAGCGCAGTGTGATGGACTAACATTCATTGAACGTACGACTCAAAATACTGAGAGTTGTACTTACAGAGACAATGAGTTTGTTGCCATTGGTGATGATAACTCATCCGGCTTTAGTTGGTCGGTAAAAGCCGGCGAATATTATGTCGGCATAGGTAGCCTCAATCAGGTGCCAGAGGATTTTGAACTCAATGTAGATTATGAAGTAAAGATGACCCTCGCTGCTCCAGGTTATTTTGCCATAGTAATTATGCTATTTAGCGGATTTGTTTTGAATAAGTATCAATAATTATTCGATACCATCATAATATGACTCAACCGATGAATTTAATTCTTGCAATGCTAATTTCTCATCTATGGTGTTGGTGACACCATTTAGTCTAACGGCAGTCCCATCAACCCACATATCAAGGCATCTTGCACCATTGAAAACTAAGTTAGCAAGATGGCGATTATTTGAGCGGCCGCGTGGAAACATCCTGCGATCATCGAGGTCCCACGCAACCCAGTCTTTGCTACCTTTAGTAATCATTTGGAAGACTTCTTTAGCTGGCAGCAAGGTAGCATCCCAGTGGTCATGCCTTTGCACCAGAGCAGCCGTTCTAGCTTCGCCAAGAATGTTCAGTCCATTACCTGACGAAGCAGCACCATCGGTTCCTATTCTCACATCCACTCCTTCTGTCCTATATGCGGGTAATGATAATGTCCCGCCACAGGCCAATTTCATGTTGGAAGATGGACAATGCACAACTGTAGCATCATGTTTTTTGAGTAGTCGGATTTCATTCTTCTTGACCCAACTGGCATGTGCGCAAATGGTGCCCGGTTTGAAAAAATCAATGCTGTCTAGGTATTCAACGGGATACTTTCCAGTCTTATCATAACAATCGGCAATTTCTTTTCTAGTTTCACTGACGTGTATGTGTAATCTTCCATCGCGCTTCTCTGCTAATTCTGAGGCACTAACGAGGGTTTCCTCGCTACACAGGTAAACTGAATGTGTAGCAACTGCATATTGAATCCTATCGTCAGGTTTTTGCTCGAAAAGGAGAGTATCTAACTCATCAAGTGCAGAGTTTGCGTTAGGATGTGAAGGTAGAGCGAAATCACTGACAGGACCCCCAACTAAGCCTCTTATCCCTGCACTATTCAACACTTGGCCGGTGATTGCTGGATAGAAATACATGTCCGCAGCAAAACTACATCCAGTAGCAATCAATTCACATGCGGCAGCGGTAGCCCCAACTCTAACATACTCAGGATTTAACCTAGCCTCGGTCGGGAAAATTGCTTCACTCAACCACTGATTAAGGGTAAAACCATCACTAAAGTCGCGCGCATTCAACTGCATAGCTAGATGTGTATGCCAATTTTGTAGTGAACGAGTAAGTAATTTTTCTGAACCATCGATGACTTGACGCACATCCTCATCGCCTTTTGATGCCGACCAAGCGCCATTATCATGAATTAGAAAATCGCCCGTATGTTTGCGGCCTACATCATCATATAGCACAGTATTTGTGTAACGTGCTGCATATTCTGTCGTCATTGGACACCATTCCTTGCATTTCGGGAGTGGATGGATTATTTAATTGTCAGTAATTGTTTGAGATATTTTCAGTTTGAATTTCTCGGCACTGTACTCTAGACTTGCAATACCAGGTAACAGCCGACCTGCAAGATAATTCAAACAAGCACCTCCGCCGGTCGATAAGTGTCCCATTTTGTCATCGATGCCACGATTCATGATTAGGGTCGCAGTGTGACCCCCACCAACAACAACATAGCCATTTGACTCTGCGCAAGCATTCAGTATCTCTATAGTTCCCAGAGCGAAATCAGTTAATTCGAAAACACCAGCAGGTCCGTTAAGGATAATAGTTCCCGACTGTTTAATCGCTGCGGATAGTGCCATCGTTGAATTGATTCCGATATCGAAAATAGGTGCTTCTACAGGTAATTCATCAATTGTTAAATCAACGCGATTATTCTCAACATTAGCGGCTAAGTCGGTTGGTAGCATAATCTTGTCATTAAAATCATTAAGCATTGCTTTAGCAGTTTCCACAGTCCGATGATATGTGTCACCAAGTTCATTTACCAAGAAATCATGATTCTTATCGCCAACATCAATACCAGAATATTCAAGCAATAGATTTGCTACTCCGCCGGTAGCCCAAATTTGGTCTGCAATGCCCTTTCTTAGCATATTGTCAGCAATTGACACCGAGTCTCCGACCTTGATGCCACCGACAACAGCAATACAAGGCCGCCTTGGGTTTTCTAAGGCAGCATCTAGAGCATCAATTTCCCTTTTCATCAATTCTCCAGCTACGCATGGCAAAGTATGAGTAAAACCAACAACTGATGGAGTGTTACGATGAGCACAAGCAAAGGCATCATTGACAAATATATCTGCTACGCTTGATAATCTTTGAATTAACTTGGTTTCAGCCATACTCTCAAAGTTACCTTTTACTGAAACTTCTTCGGGATCCATTCTGACATTTTTTAGCATAAGAATTTCACCATCCTTCAATTCTTCAATTGCTTTCATCGCTTTTTCACCATGAATGTCATCTACCCACTTGACATTACGACCAAGCACCCTACCTAGCTCTCTGGAGTGGCCTAAGGTATTGGTAAAGTCCATTTTTCCCGGTCTCGACTGATGTGCTAAGATNACTACTTTTGATTTAGTGAGTAGGTTTAGAGTTGGAACAATTGCTCTTATCCTCGTATCATCCAAGAATTCCTGATTTTTGGGCTCTAATGGGCTATTGATGTCAACCCTGACCAGGACAGTCTTGCTTTCGACATTAAAGTCGCGCAAGTTCATCACCCTTGCCATATTAAGTCCAAAGGTTGACAGTTTTTGATATCTTCTCGATTTAGTAGACTGTGGAGAAACAGAAATATGTTGTATTTCCAATAATTATGGTCACAGTTTTTCAACATCAACCCTCAGCCATCGGTATGGCGTCTTGGTCGACAAAGGATATGTCTGGTCCGGATGGTGAAGACTGGCGGGTTCCTGTGAAGGAACTCGAGTTCAGATTAGAAAGTTTGAGCCAGCGGCTTGCTAAGGCAGGAATGTCTGGAGCTCTAATTCAAAACCCTGTTGATTTGTATTATTACGCCGGGGGTAGACAAAACGGTACACTTTTTGTTCCGGCCACCAATTCAAATGCTAGTATCCACCAAGGCGGAGATGGCGCCAAATTTTTTGTTAGACGCTCCGTGATGCGGGCAGAATTTGAGGCCGGTGGAACTGATTCCCCGTTGACCATAGAGAAATTTCCCAGCCTGAGCCTTTTCGCTGAAACTTTGGCTAACCTCGGTCTTGAACAAGCACCAGGGTTGCAATTTGGCGAGATTCCGGCAGATTTTGCCCACAAGTTTCGCTCTGTTTTGGCTCCTTTGGGTGATGCAAGAGATTGTACCCATGAAATTCATCTTCAACGAGAAACAAAGTCGAATTGGGAAATTGCAATGATGCGAGAAGGAGCAAAAATTCAACAGCATATGTTTGAGGCGGTTGAGAACTCGATTAAAATTGGCGCAACTGAGCTTGAAATAGTTGCTAGTGCCGAAGAAATCAGTCGTCGTAATGGGTTTGGTGGCAACGTTCAGATGAGGAGATATCCACTTCAATGTGACAGAGCGGTAATAGTTTCTGGTAGGGCTGGAGGCATACCTTCGTTCTTTGATTCAGCAATTGGAGGTACCGGCGCACACCCATTAGCAGGTATGGGCGCAGGGTTCACTAAGTTACAAGCCAAGCAACCAATCTTGGTCGATCTTGTCCACGTACACCGCGGGTATGTAGTCGATGCTACAAGGATGTATAGTATCGGTCAATTACCAGAACCTTGGGAGGAAAGACTATCCGCTATGATAGAAGTAAGCGATAGTGTAGTTACTTCTTTGGGTCGTGGCGAGGATTGTTCGAAGGCTTGGGAAATAGGTTCGCAACTTGCTGAATCAATGGGCCATAGCGAGCATTTGATGGGCATGAAACCAGACCAGAGTAAATTTCTTGGTCATTCGGTTGGCCTTCAGTTAGATGAATCACCGGTCGTGGCTAGAGGTTTTGATAGACCACTCACTAAAAGCGGAGTAATGGCGATCGAGCCTAAATTAGTGTATTCCGATGGTAGTATTGGGATAGAGGACACTTGGCTACAAACCGACGAAGGGTTGGAAAAGTTAACTTTACATAACAGGCCAAGTTTTTTGACAATAATCTAGGTGTGTGCTATGGGTCACTTTAGAGGCAAGTCAGTATTTTTGATAGTGATGTTATTGTTGCCCATTGTGCCACTTGCCAATACCGCTGGTGAAGAAGTAAACGAGACAGATCAACTATATCAGCCGGTTTTTAATTACTACCCATTTGATGGAGCAGGGCACCATCCAGTAAACCATGATCTAAACAAAGTAGGTTCAGATTTGTCAAGAATAAGTCCCAGTTCGGGAACCTTCGACAATGACTATATTTCAAGGATTGACTCACCTAGTGCGAGGGAGATAAGTAATATTCTGTGCAATGAGGAAGAATTAACTTTGGATGCTAATGGAGTTTCTGATTTCAACTGGATTTGGGGGCAATTTTTAAGCCACGACATATCTTTTGTTTTAACTCAGAATGGCAGGGTAGAAGGCACGCCAGAAACGATGCATATTCCAATACCCGAGGGAGACCAGTGGATGGATCCGTTTTCTGTTGGTTCTTTGATTATGCCAATGGATCGTTCTCTATACAATACTTCAACTGGAACCGAGGAAGTCGCAAGAGAATTTCCAAATTCAATCACGGGTTGGTTAGATGGTTCACATGTCTATGGCTCTTCAAATGCAACAAGCGATTGGTTGCGAGCACATGAAGGAGGCAAACTCAAAACTTATGCTGGTTTTAATGGCGAATTCTTACCACTTGCAGACGAGGATGATCCAGATACTCCTCCGGTAAGTTTTGCAAGTTTTTCACCATCAAAGCGTTACGTGGCAGGTGATCCACGCGCTAACGAGCATGCTGCTTTAACCGCAATTCATGTTTTGTTTGTCAGAGAACATAACCGTTTAGCAGAAGAAATCACTGAAAACAATCCGTTCCTAATTGATGAACAGGTCTACCAACTTGCTAGAAAAATTAATATTGCTCAAATGCAGTACATAACGTATTATGAGTATCTTCCCTCTTTAGGTATAGCGCTTCCTGATTACACAGGATTTGATTCTGAGGTTGATCCAAGCATTTCCAACAGTTTTGCGACGATCGCATTTAGAATGGGCCACTCACAGATAACAAATTCTACCTTGAGGTTGGGACGAGATTATGTTGATTTTGAATACGGAAATATCAGTATGGCCGATGGTTTCTGGAATCCTGACAGACTTAACACAGAAGGAGGCATTGCGCCCGTATTTAGGGGCGCAGCAATGACTATCCAAGCGGCTAGCGATACAAAGTATACCAGTGGTCTGAGAAACTCAATGTTTGGCGATCCTGGATTCGGTGGCCTTGATATGTGTGCCATAGATATCCAAAGAGGCAGGGGACATGGATTGCCAGACTATAACACTCTCAGATCAACAATTGGTTTGGGTAAGATCAATAATTGGTCAGAAATAATGCCACAAAACACTTCAGATTTCAACAATTTAGTTCAGGTATATCCTAATATCGATGAGGTCGATCCAATTATCGGCATGTATGCAGAACCCCATTTGCCGGGAGGAGTATTAGGCGAGACAATGCATGCGTTGCTGTTGGATCAATACCAACGATTGAGGGATGGCGATATTCTCTATTTCGAAAACGATAAAGAGATTGCACCTTACATTAACCAAATAACTCAGTCCAGTCTTGCAAAAATAATTTTACGTAATACCGAAATAACTGCAATGCAGTGCGAGGTAATGTATGCTGTAAGTAGCGTAAATGAAATGGGCTGCTTTCATTCCGATAATCGCAAATATACGCGTGTATTTTCAAATCCCTCAGCAGATTCTATAGTAGAAGATATTTATTCCGACCTGACAATTTCTTTCTCAGATAACACCCAAAATAGCGGACTTTCATCGGTAATGTTTGAAAATTTGTTGATGTGGTCGGCACAAGGCCCAACATTATCGGTTGGGGATTGCAATAACGATGGCTATGAAGACATCTGGATTGGATCCTCATATGACCACATAGGCTTCGAAACTACGACTCCTGAATCACATTCTAGAACATACATATTGTTAGGCGATGGTAACGGCAATTTCCTAGATCATTCGGAAAATTCAGGCCTATTGGAGTACAATTCTACCGCGCTTAGTGCGACTTGGGTTGATTATGATAATGATGGCGATTTAGATTTATACCAATCAAATCATGGAATATCATCAAACTTTGCCCCAGATCAAACAAATTCATCAAGGAACACACTCTATTCAAACAACGGCAATTGTGAGTTTATCGATGTGACAACAATTGCTGGACTGGGTAATTTAGGTTATTCATCATCGAGTTCTTGGGGCGATTATGATAATGATGGCGATCTTGATCTTTACTCCTCAAATATCGGTGTTATTGATGGATTAAATCAAACGGTATATCAACAATCAGACATATTTTACCATAACTTCTTGACTGAAACAGGGTTAGCATATTTTGAAGATTATTCAAGTGAAGTTGGGGGAGTGTATGGCAGTTATGTAACTCCTGCCAATGAAGATGAATTGAGTTTTGGTCCTGAATACAGTTACAGAGTAAGTTCAATTGCCAATCCATCGGCACAAGCTTCAATTTTGCCAAATTTGATTGATGTTGATTCTGAGGATCAATTACGCGGCACAGGGATTACATGGGCTTCATTGTTTGTTGATCTCAATAGCGATGGCGGAGATGACTTGCTTATTGGTTCAGATTTTGGGATATCCTCTTTGCATAAGAATTTGCAAAACGGGAAATTCACGATTTTTACCAAAGAGTCAGGAATTGACGAAAGTGGTACTGCTATGGGATTTGATGCGGCCGATATCGATGGTGATTTGGATTTGGATTATTGCCAGACTAATTTTGGCCCAAACTTCCTGTTTGAGCAGACCGGAGATTTAACATTCGAAAATGTAGGAAGAGAAAACGGCATGACGATTGGCATTGCATCAAAAAGCGTGAGTTGGGACTGTAATTTTATCGATATTGATTTAGATGGTGATTTAGATTTGTGGTTTGGTTCCGGAAATATCAATCCGTATGTTACTTATTCGCCAAATACAATATATCTAAACGACGGTGATGGTAACTTTTTACAAGCGACTGGTAGTGATTCACAATTATTTTCCCCAATTGGGAAGACAATGGGTTCAGTTTGGGCTGATTTCGATAAAGACGGAGACTTGGATGCAATTATCTCGCAATCAAACACCGGCGTTCACTACTTCGAAAATAATGCAGCAGACAATAATGATAAAAACTGGATTGGAATAGATGTATGGCAGCGACAGAAAAATTATTCGGCCAAGACAATCGCTAATGGAGCCATTGTCGACATTTATTTCTCAAATGACAAATCAGTTAGACAAGTTGTCAAAATTGGTAGCGGTTATGCCGGCACCAAAGATACTACTATACAACTTGGAATTCCGGAAGGTGAAACTATCACAAAAGTACAAATCAAATGGAAAGACGGAACAATCATCGAATATCAAGACCTTGAAATCAATCAATACCACAACCTAGAACATATCATTGAACTAGACAACCAAAATGATTCGGCCACAACACAAGAAGATGCTTATGTACTTACCTTATCCGTATTTTTACTAATTTTCCTCGTGGTATTCGTACGGCTTTTCACTAGGAAAGGATGAGCGCGCAATTCAATAATTGTCACTCTTTGACTGCCTTTATGGGCGCTAAGCCGTATTCCCCTGGCCATATTGGAGCAGTAGCTGCAAACTATACTCAAATGAGAATCTCCGGAGCGGTCAAACAACAACTTGTCGAACTGCTCTGCGATGAATTAGACCGATTAGTGCCACAAATGGAGTCAGAAACGCTGGCTCAAGACCCGGAAAGAAAAACCCTCGATGATGCTAATCGAACTAGACTAAATTACAATCGAACCAGAGAATTAATGATTGACAGAATCAGAAATATCGAATCAGTAGGCTCTGCTGCCGTTCAAGCAGGTATAGAACATACGGAACAACATCTAGCCAAGATATTGAAGCACGCAGAGGCGGCTGCTGAACAAGACAGGGTCGGCACAATAAAACCACGCCATTTGGAAATCGCCATATCAGGGATGGGTCTAGGATCTGAAGATGGTGCAGTGGAATTAGAAGCAATTGAAGAAACTGAAACGTTAGTAGTAGGCCAAGGCGGAGGGGTTCTTACCCGCTCATCCCTCCTCGCTCTAGCAAGGACTCACGCAAAAATGCCGGTTACTGATGAGGCTGTGGAGGAACTTATCGACACATATTACATGGTTGTTGAGAAGTTAGAAGGCGATATTAGAACTCATGCCCAACTCGGCGGAAATCCGGTTCAATTTATTGAGTCAATCAATCGTATGAAGACTCTGATGTCGTTGGGATGGATGCGCTCAATGCTGATTAAAGCAGCAACTAACGCTCGTGAGAGGGGGTACAAGAGAATCGATATTGAACAGATAGTACATATAGATCCGTATTGATTACAGGTGCATTTGTTAAAATACTTCATACCCAAGCATCATACTAAGAGGTTATGTCATGATTGGAGAGATCGCCCCAGAGTTTACATTGAAAAATACCGCAAAAGAATCGATATCATTGTCAAATTATCGCGGCAAAACAGTAGTTTTAGCATTTTATCCGGGTGCATTTACTGGCGTTTGCGACCAAGAAATGTGTGCATTTCAAGACAATATGGCTAAACTAAATCAGGCATCGGCAACCGTTATTGGCATCAGTGTAGATTCACCGTGGGCCAATGCAGAGTTTGCCAGAAAATACAATCTCGAATTTGAATTACTTTCTGATTTAGACCGCAGCGTCGTAGAGGAATATGACGCTAAGTTTGTTGGACTTGGCGGTCTTGAGGGATATGTTTCTGCTAATCGAGTGGTAGTTGTAATCGATAAAGAAGGTGTTGTGCAACACCGCTGGGTTGCTGAAAATCCCGGTGTTGAGCCCGATTATGATGCAGTAGTTGCTCTGGCAGAGTCTCTTTGAGTCTTTGGTATTGATCCGCAGAGATGATTGAGTGTCAAATTCAACCATCATTCTGTATGGAGTGTTTGCTGGCCTAGTGGCGATTTTAGTAACTATAGCAATAGAAAAATTCGGTGGTTTTATTGGCGGAGTTCTCGGCACTGTCCCCTCCACAATAGTCCCAGCGGCTGCAGGGGTTTACGCACTCGAAAGCGATGAAGCGTTGACAGCTAGTATGTCGATAGTACCAATTGGCATGCTGATTAATGGTATGTTTCTTGGAGTTTGGATTATACTACCAAGGTATATCGCTAGCGATAGTTACAAATTACCAATAACAGTGGTTTTATCATTGTTCACTTGGGTTATTCTGGCATTGTTTGGGTTATTTATCGCTAGGCAGGCTACAGGCGGCATTATCAGTGAAGTAATGCTCGGAGTAATTGGCTTAGTGTTACTTGCAACATTGGCAATAATGTTCAATGCAAAGAATCGAGCAGCCCCGAAAGGAACGAATAAAGTACCATTGATGATTTTATCGATTAGAGGTATTGCTGCAGGTCTAGCGATTGCTGGATGTTTACTTCTAGCAGAGATAGGGTTGCCATTTGTGGCAGGTTTAGCAAGCGCCTTTCCAGCAATATTCCTTACCAGTATGGTTGCTCTTTGGATTTCACAAGGCCCGCAAGTGCCTCAAGGTGCTGCTGCACCAATGATGTTAGGCGGCGCTAGTGTTTCTGTGTATGCTTTGATTGCAATGTGGGCATTGCCATCGTTTGGCATTATCATAGGTTCAGTAACAGCATGGTTAGGGGCTGTTGGATCGTGGACTATTCCAGCATTCTTCCTGTTGAGAAAGCATCGTCTAGGCGTTGATTGAACGTATCCACTTTTCTTTTCCCGGTATTTCAATTACATCACATAAAACAGATTTTACATCTTTAATCGACAGCAATTTTTCTCGTAATTGACTCGCATTCAACAAGCAGCAAGGGCAGTGTGGGTGCTTGGGGGAAATGGTGAATGAGATTTCACCATCATCACTGATTTCCAGTGATTGAAGAATACCAGATTCCTTGTAAGACATCGCTTCGTGAGGGTCTCTCCATTTAGAAAACACTTGGATAACCTTCACCTTTAGTGAACGCAAGCGTTTCTCTTTCATATTTACCGGTGGCATCAACGCCTTATGAGTTATTGCCTTATTCAGCCAATTTACTTTCAACATCAGCCAGTCGCATTTCATTCAACTTTCCTTCAGCACTAGCCAATTCTGTTTGACAAAACTCGAGTAATTCGGCTCCTTCTTCGTACAGTTTTAGAGTATCATCAAGTGGTATCCCGCCACGCTCTAAGGATTGGACGATTTCTTCTAAACGCTGTATTGCTTTACTATAATTCATATCTTTATTCATTTCATTCACCTTTTTTGTTCAATTTCATCGATAGTTGCTTTCGCCTTACCATCCGTTAAGGCCAAGACAACCTGCTGACCTTCCGTCAAATCTTGACTATTTGTTATGATTGTACCATCTTGCTTTGTAATCATACTATATCCCCTATCTAGGACATTTTTCGGGTGAGCAGAATTCAATGACGACCTGAAAACTGCTAATCTAGTCGTTTCCTCAGCCAGCATTTTTCTCGTAACTAACTGAATTGTATTATTAAGTGATTGCAATCTTTCTCGAGCATTATTAAACTTGTTAGATAGCGCGGTTGCCAATCTGGCTGATAACTCAGCAATTTGTTGGTTCGCATTGTATATGCCTTTGAGGGGCGCATTGAGCAATCTAGATTGAAAGAATTGTAGATTGTGTCGATAATCTTGCAATAATCGATTTGTTGAATCATCTATCCGTTCATGAAGCTGCTGGATTAGCATCTGGTGATAGTCATATTCGGGGACGCCATGTTCTACGGCATTTGACGGAGTTGATGCACGTAAGTCAGCCACAAGATCGGAAACCAGTAAATCTGATTCATGTCCCACTGCAGATATTACTGGAACCGTTGAAGCAATTATGGCTCTAGCTACGGGTTCTAAATTGAAAGCCCACAAATCTTCAGGTGCCCCACCACCTCTGCCGACAATAATCAAGTCAACTGGCGGCTGGTCGAGTCTATTTGCAACGTTCAAGTCAGCTAATCTTCCAGCGGCTAATAAGCCACGAACGATCTCATTAGACGCATTTTCACCTTGAACGGTAACTCCAATGACGGTTCGTCTAAGACCAGGCCAGCGGTTGTCAATCAATCGATTCATGTCAGATAACGCCGCTGAACCGGTGCCAGTAATGATGGCGATGTGCTTGGGAATAGCAGGCAAATCTTGTCGTGGCCTGGTGAGCAGCCCTTCATTACGTAATGACTCAATCAACAATTTTTTTTGTTCTTCTAGCAAACCTAGCTTGTTTACCGGTTCAATTCTATTAACCACTAATTGAATCCTTCCAGCCTTGGCATATAGGTCTAAATTAGCGATGACCACTACCACGCTACCTTCTTCGATGTTTGAGTCAATATGGCATCTGTTTTTCCATATTACGGCACTTATTTGACCATCAGAGTCTCTCAAAGTAAAGTAGGTATGTCCACTTGGATATTGCTTCCATTGTGTTATTTCACCAGTTATGACTTGATTTTGAAACGCCTGATCATATCTGATTGTATTCCTTATGAAGTTAACAAATTGCCCGACAGGTATTGGGCCAGTAGTAACCTCGCTACCGTCCCTCATAGGCATAAACTAGAGTCATGGGTTATTGAATATGACCATCACTACTCGTCAGAAGTCTGCTTAGCATGTATTCGACGCTGTCTAGTCTGGTAGTTCTGACGCAGCTCAACTTCTCGTAACTTATTCTTGATTTTGCTGCGTAAAAACCGTACGACAATTATCACCGCTAGGATGTCGATAATAAGAATCAACCATTCAACATAAGTCCAATTGTCAAACATTTTAACCACTCACAATGGCGGGCGAATATCGATTTCACAATCGCTAACCGGAATTCCAATACAACCTAATCTAGCATTTTCTTCTACCATATAATCGTCTATGCCTGGTGGCAAAATATCAGGTAACGGAACATCACCATATAGCAAGGTAATCATGCAAGTGCCACAAGTACCTGAGGTACAATTAGTTGGAATCTCTACTCCAGCAGATTCTGCATGCTCAACAATCGTATCGCCTAGTTTGAGTCTGGTTTGACCAAGTAATTTTGGCCCCATGAAAAACCGCACTAATTCAATTTGCTGGTAATCATTCTCATGATGAGAATCACCATTACCCATTGAATCGCCTCATCGAACATCCTTGTGACGAGTCCATCGACCGGTTTGTTTGTTGAAGTACAATCCAGCCTTCTTCATCCATTTGTTGAACTTTGTTGCACCAGCACCAGTTCGTAGGATGAAGTCTTCACGGTCTTCTTGTGCCTGAATGTAGTCCTTGGCCGCAAGGGTCTGGTCAATCCAGTCATTTATGTCCATCAAGCCGCCGCCTAAGGTACTCTCTTCAACTACCCTGCTCATTTCATCGGCGCTCGCACCGGTTTGCTCAAGGTCTTTCTTTATCATGTCATTAACCGATGAGAAATCCATTGCTGCTGGTTTTGGTGGAACAGGGTTACGCGGACGTTTATCTTCATCAATCAAAATCCGATTACCGTTCAATAAGCGCTCTTCGACATCATCAGCCAGCGCAGGAGAGAAGTTTTCCTCACATTCCCAACAAATAAATGACCATTCACCTGGCTTATCCATGTCCCTTGCTTGACGAGGATCCATCTCATCGCCACATATGGGACACGCATGGAAAATAAGTGCAGGAACAAACTTGCGTCTAAAATCTACAATATCTTGTGGAGTGCCCTCTAATTCGAGCATTTCATGATCTCTTGCCGCCTCCAAACCTCTAGTTTCGAGTTGATCTCGAATTTTCACTTTTTGGTCATCTTTGCCTTCATCATACAAATTGTTCTCTAGTTTGACAATTAATTCAACGGTTTTACCTAACCGATTCATGATTAGCTTCTTGGCTCTAAACGCTTCAACCTTAGCGATTTTAAGCCGCTCTTTTTGTTCCGCAAGTTCTGTCAGAACATCTTTTTGCTTACGCTTAAACTTGATTTCTTCAATCTTTGAATCTATTTTTTTCTCCGGTGCCAAAACCGATGCTAGAAATCTCTCTTTACCGTGCGAGGAGTGGCCAGAATTGACAATCGAGATTACCCCATCAGCGATGTCAGCCTTCAATCCATAATTTTCAATGAGCATATTTCGGTCGATTTTCTTCAAATCGCCAATTTTTAGTCCTGCATCGGCCAATTGTTGAGCTGTCGTGTCATCAATTCCACGCCTTAATAATGCAAGATATGTGTCTTTCTTTGCCATAACATCCCCTCCGACAAGTGCAGGCCAAGCGCCACTCCTAAGAAAAACCTCTCCTACTAAATTTCAGCAATATTTTCAAATTTTAAATGCAAAATAGCATCATTGTGAGCCAATTCACGCTTCTCCAGTAAATTCAGCAAAATCTATCGCTAACTTGACCCAGTCATCAAAGTCAAACTCTTCAGGACGAGCCTCCATTCGCTCATCATCAATCAGATTAGTGTAGGCAAATTTCCATCTTGCTGAATACCAGTTTGGAATACGGTTTAATCGTCGGGGAATTGATTTTAAACTTGTTCTCAATTTCTTGCGGCGCTGATTGAATGCTTGATGGATTATTTGTTTGACTAAGCGTTTGTCCACCGCAAACTGTTCATCGCTTGGCATCATTTCAATGAAGCACGAATTTACTTTTGGGTTAGGGCTAAAATGGTGTGGCGGCACTTTGGCCAAAATATCACATTGCCAATCGAGTAAGGCAGTCATACCTAGTGAGCCTACGTCCGAATCGTATTCCATGACTAGCCTTTGCGCAAACTCTTCCTGTACTAGAAGAATTACCTTGGCTAAATGTTGCCATTTAGAGCGCAGATATCTGGTTAGTAATTCAATTAATGGGGATGATATTTGATAGGGAATATTTGCGATGACTTTGGTTATATCCGGCGGCCAGTTAGTCTGCAAAGCATCACCTTGGTGAATGGTTAATTGTTGATTCTTCAATTCATTTGGGAATATAGTTCGCAGATGTTCAACTGCCCCAATATCAATTTCGATGGCGGTTACGGTGCAACCCGTAGCAAGTAATGCTTCGGTAAGGACTCCGGGGCCGGGGCCGATCTCCAACACATGATCCTCTTCGCTTACATTACCAAATTCGATCGACTTAGTAATTAGATCATCATTGATTAAGAAATGCTGACCAAGGGATTTGTCGTTATCTTGTTTGGCACGCAGCAAATCAACGAGTTGTCTTGCAGTTCTCATGTTGACACCGGTAACAGGAGTTCTGATAGTCGTGGTTGCAAGTTTTTATCTTGAATCTCGGCAATAAACCGTCTTGATAGAAGTTCAGCTGCGTTAATAGAACAGGATTCATTCAACTGTTCGAGAGAAGCAAAACCACTTGAACCGCGAATTTCAACCATTTGTAGTGCCTTCTTCTTACCGATTCCCGGAAGAAGCTCGAACGCATGCTGCTTGAGTGATAGAGGCCCGGCAATATTGAAAAATGAGTTAATGAAATGTGCTTGATTCTCTTCAACAAATATTTGTGCTACTAGAGGTAAGTCACGCACTGCATTGCTGGATAAGCGGTCAAGTTTTGCCATCCCGAGGATTTCATCGACCGCCGTGCGTTTGCTAGAGTCAACACCCACGTAGATTCTTTCACCTACTGTAGCAGTAAGATCTTTTGCGGCATATCGCCCGAGCATCATTTTACTTTCTCCTAAGGCGACGATAACATTGGTTTTTGCCTCGCGTTCAATTACTCTTGCCCACACTTCATCATCTAATGGTGTTGGGCGGCGAGGCTTTTGCTGCCTTTGGCGATTATTGCCGCTATTTCCAGCGCTTCGACGATGGTTTCCACGTCGGCGTTGTTGGTTACTCTGCCGGCGAGGCTGCGCAGGTTTAGTTACTTTTTTTGGTACTTCTACTCGACCCTCAGCAGGTCTAGAGGGGAGATAATTTGACGGGCTAGTACTGGGTTTTTTGTCAATCCTTTTTGGAATTTTGATGTTGCGGTCACGATTGAAACCGCTCATACTAATCACCTCGTTAGCATCACTCAAAACCAACATGTTGCCTTACAATGTCAAGGATTTGGTTGATTTCAGAGTCGTCAATTGCGATTCTCTTTGATACCAAAACGGTTTTTACATCATCAGGATACATCGGGATCAACTCAGCAATTTTCGCTGCTAAATCAGGGTATTGAGCGAGTTTGTCCATCTCACACAGAGCGACTTTCAAACTCTCAAACACTTCTGGATTGGTTTTGTAACCGTTTCTGTTATCACTAGCAGCCCACTGTGCGTGCTGTAGAGCAGCGACCTGTTCATAGGTTAGGTCGCCTCGCCTCTCTTGCGCACTTTCCAGCATATCTCTAACAGTTGCGAAATCAACATATTTGTCTTCTTCACTCATAATAATCACTCCAATGGTCGAAGGTGCTCGGGCCTAGCAATAACGGTCTTTTGCATGTTTCCATCCTTAACGGAAACAACCCATGCCACACCCTGACGCTTTTCGATAAAACCTGTTCTACCGTGGAATCTTCTGTGAGGCATGCCCATTTGTTGACCGCCATCGAGTACGATGGCGACTCTGTCGCCCGCTTCATAATCGTGCATAACCCTGCTGATATTCAGGCGACTGCGCTCATTTTTTCTTCTTCTCAGAATGCTTCGAGTTCTTACTCTCTGGCCCTTGGAACGCTTCATAGTTTTCGCCTCCTCAACATCCGATTCAGCATATTGCCATCTTCGGAGCAGTTTGGCGACCTACCAATTGCATATAAGCACCGCGACGAAGAATCGGTTAAAGTTCGCCCTGAATCAATCAGCGTGAATATCTCCCACATCGAGCCACAAGACCTCACATTTTGCTTTTAGTAGCGAGGCAACGCTCGGTTGAGTTCTTCCATTATCGCCATGTACAGTTTCTTTGACATAAGTTCCAGATTCACATCGTAAAGTGAATTCTATTTCTGTCTCGCCGCATTCAGTTATTTCAATTATCGGTTCGTGTACCGTGACAACTTCTCTTCTACGGATTAAATCCGCTCGTCGATGAGCGACACGATCCGGAGTTCTTTGAGCTAGTTTTGTCCCTTGAAGAGCCATAATTGTGGATCTAATGGTTTCTGTATCCGGCAGATCAAAGCAGGTACTACCGGGTGCCGGCATGGCCAATATCCGCTCAATTAAATCGGCTTTCTTACCGGATTTTGGCAAACTGTTTTCGACGCAAATAACCTCCAACTCCGCTTTTTTCATCTTAGCGAGTTCATCTTCTTGGAAACCGGGTTGTTCAGTAATGATTTCACTTGGTAGCGGCCTCTTGTGGTCTTTTCTCCTATCGCCACGCTTCGGCCTTCGCTTTTGAGCAGTGTTATCTTCCTTGGTCAAATCAAGAGGGGNAGTTAATACTCCGTACTCTAATTCATTCATCGGCTGTATTCTAAATCTAATGGTATAAGATTTGTCGGCTGGTGTATCCTTAATTCTGACAACTTCCTTTCGATTTGAACTTCTCAAGTCCGAAACCTCGATTGAACCGCCCGCGTTTTCGTTGATGAGATTTTCAAGCTCTCGATAGTTACAAGATCTAATCTTTGGTTCTTTTAATTCAATGACGAAGGGTCTGCCACGACCCATACATCGAACATCGATGTCCTCTCTCCCCATGCCGTGAAACGAATGTTCGCCCGCTTGTAGAACTTCTAGAATTGGATTGCCAATCAAATCTTGGACGCTTGAATCATATTGTAGACCAGTGCCGTTACATTTCTCACAACCTCTGCCCTTGCAGGCTCTACAAGGCCATTTTGTTTGTGGGATTCCACGCTCCAGTTTGCGGTATCTGCCATAGATGTAATGAGCGCGCACATCTAGTTCAACTGTCAGAGTTAATACATCAATTAAGGCGAGAACGTGTGGTTTTTCGTTGACCAATGCAACTCCTTCCAAACGCTTATTCAAATTGCGCGCAATTTCGGTTACCAAACCGGTCTTCAAACCGTCAGAACCAGTTGCTGCGTAACGTTTCCTTTCAGTATCCTCTGCTTCGATTTGGTCTTTTGGAAACCTTGCACCCAGTTGTAAGCGTTTTATTTCAAACGGTTCAATCCGATCATAAATTATATCAGCAAGCAAGTCAGCCTCCTCGAACAGATTTTCACAAAACGGGCAGAGTGGAATTTCCTTTCGAACGTTAGTCAAGTGGCTATTGCCTTCAACAACGCTTTGCCGAATCTCCTGGCCAGATTCTTCAATCGTCTGTTCGTATCTTTTCTTGCCACCAAGCCTGCCCAAGCAGAAGTCACAACACCCACTTCTTACTAAGTGCTTCAGGCCCGCAGGATTGGGTGCCCGAGGAATCTCTTCCATGTGAGTGCCAAGTTGTTCCGGAAGGTCGAGGTCTAACTGCTGAGACTCATCTACAACTTCGGCTTCTTTTGATTCCTCGTCCCAAAGAGAATAGTCGGTTTGCCCAAAGCCTGCGCTAGCATATTTCATCCAGTCTTCTTCTTTGTCTTCAGGCATAAACAATCACCACTGCCATGGGGCCGACCCCGGGTGGAAGCAGACAATGCTCACAGTATCCATTCAAGAAGATGACGGCTGATTTTACCTCACTGGCGCTTGTCAAGCATATCTAATACGCCGGCAGTAATCGCTAGAATACCCGCAATAATCACTATGTAGAAGGATAGGCCAAGTTTAAATTCGCCATCAAAGTCATGTTTCATGAATGCCCATATTATTGCACCAAGTAGGATAACTCCTCCGCTTATCCAAGATGATATGCGCCCGTAGTTTTGTGCATGTCCAGGTAAGTCTTTGCCAATTGTTGCCATCGTCATCATCACACCAGATACCAATGCTCCAATGATACCGAGCCACAGAAAAATTCCGGCTACACCTCCGGCAGAATGAGTGCTCAAACAGTTTTCCCGTAATTCACCTGCTTCACTTCGAGCCCCAACATCATCACCAGCAGCAGATATTATCAGGTTGTAGGTATTCTCACAATAATTTTCAATTTTACCTTTTACCTTCGGGTCGGTCGGCGGAGTTTCATCAGCTGCTTTAGTCATATCTTCAGCCAAAATAGTGTAAGAAAGGGCGATACAACTGTCTTGTTGAGATGCATCACTACAGTCTGCTAGCATATTAGATAGCCCAAAAGAAACCTCAGGAGATCCTGACTCAACATCATCCTCGTTTTGAACTAGCCACGAGTTGCCAAATTGTCCCACGCAGGTCAAAATCAGCGCTAAAATGACGCAACTTACGGCAGCCCACGCCATAATCGGTTGCTGCTCTCCTAGTGGAGCCATTACCATGGGAGGTGTGCTCATTGGCGCCATGCCTGCCGGCGCAGAACTCATCATCGGTTGTTGCACTGGAATTGTTTGTGCCATCGGATGAGTCATTGGTTGGGGCTGGTGGGTCACTTGCGGTTGGATAACTGGTTGCGCTGTCCCAGGGGCAGGCATTGGCGCCGGTGCCGTTGCAGCAGGAGTGAATCCCGGGTAATATTGTTGAGTGTATCCAAGCGCTTGGTCGGCAGGATAGCCCTGAACAATCAATCCGTCATAGTACGTTTGAGCATCAGTCATATGTAGGCTGTTTTTGTTGCGCTAAATAACATTATTCGTGCTCAAAAAGAACTGAGGTAGATGGTTTATTATCTCTCATTAACATCGCTAATATGCCCAAAGCAGCGGTGGTTAACACCAGACTAGCGATTAGCGATAGCGCAATCATCGCCGCCGAGTAGATGCCAAAATTGCTAAACAGGCCCATCGGCGATAATGCAATCACACTAAATCCGGCGATGTCAGATGCTGCACTACCAATGAGTGCGAGACTACAAGCGCCACCAACAGCAATTAGAGCTTCNTGATGGGACTCGCCCTTTTCGCGACTCTCCCGGTAACGTTCAGTGACGTGGATACAATAATCAATTCCGACTCCCAGTGATATTGTAGCGATTGTCACTGTTACTATATTTAGCGAGGAACCCGCAGCAAACATGATGCCATACAACCAAACTACAACAAGAAGAATTGGAATCAATGTAATAGTTGCCTGTTTGACTGATTTGAAACCAAATGATAGGGTAATGAAGACGAATAACGATCCAAGAATCAACGAGGATTGCATCTCATTTTGCATGGCATCAGAGGCGACATATCTTGTGACCGGACGTCCAGTAACCATGACCCAAGTAAGGGGCTTGTCTTCGCTTTCCTCACCTGCTGATTCTTGAGTGCCGGTTGAAAGATTAGTAAAAGCGGTTAGGTCACGCCATAATTCTTCCAAACCCTCGCCCATACCGGGGAAGTCTTCTGGAGAAGTCATACCAAAACGAATTAGCATACGATCATATTCTGCAGCATCGCCGGCAATATCCAGCCATGGTTTTAGCGGGTCTAATTCGACATTCGGCTTGATGTAGAGTTCAACGATACTGGTAGGTATATCTGGTATTGGCCCGACACCGGGGACGCCGTGTAATACCAAGAATCCATAGAAAAATGACAGACAGTCTCTGTCGGTCAAGTCAAGTAACGGGCCAGCACCGTCATCAGAACAATTCATCCCATGCCCTTCAACATCAGACAACCAACCAGCCGCTTCGAATGGTGTTGGGTCTAAAGTTAGTGAGCCCATGGCAGCAAAGACCATTTCATCTAATGCTAGAATGTCAATATCGCCATTTGGCAATTTTGTGATTTTATCGGCAACTCCTTCGGGAAGAATTCCCATTTCTGTCCGGAATTGGTCAATTGCCGCGTAAACGCTGGGGTCAAGCACGTCACCTTCAATCAACAGGTATGCAGGTTCACCCTCGTCAGCAAATCGCTCGGTTACAATCTCAACCCCACGAGCAAAATCAGAACGTTCATCGAGGAAATCTTCGACTCTAAAATCGCCTTCTAATTGAGCCATACCTACTGCAGCAGGGATAGTGACTAGTGCGGCAATAAAGCCTACGATTAATGCAGGTTTGGCCTTTCCGCAGGTAGTAGTTATTTTACGCAATAACTCTTCTGATACTAGGTGAGTCATCGGTTTTTCGGAGATATCCTTATTCCGTTTACTCATCCACTCATCAACGCTGAGACGGATCAATGGAACCCACAAGCCAGTTAGTAAGAATGCAGCTAGAATTCCAAGGGCCGCTTCAACACCAAAAGATCTTAGCGCTGCAACGTCACTAAATAGATTGGCCGCAAATGCCGACATAGTGGTGAGCGAGGTTAACATAATTGCGCGGCCAACGCGCGTAAGGGTAACCTCGGTAGCGTCAGTGGTACTTGCACCATTCTTTCGCTCCTCTTTGTAACGATGCAGTGCGTGTAATGAATCGTCTATACCTAACGCTAACACTAAAATTGGTAATAAATTGGAGAACTGAGAACGAGCAATGATGGTAAATCCAAACCACCCGGTGAGATTTGCCACATGACCAATCATCCCTTGCATCCACAATAGGGCTGCACCTAGTGCCACTAGCACGATCGCCACATCAGTCCATCGCCTTAAACTAATGTATAGCAAGCCAATAATTACCAAACCCATCAGTAAAATTAGTCCGGCACTAGATTGTAATTCCCGATTAACCTCCACGTTGACTCCTTGGCCTACGAGTAGGGTGATTGTAGTACGGTCATTAGATCGCAACTTGCCTTCAAGATCCATATATGACCATTCACTGGAACAACCACCGCTTATCTCTTGTAATTCTTGACATATAGCTTCGTNATATACCGGCGGATGAAGTACGAGTTCTCTGCCATCCAATCTATAACCGCCAACTATCACGCCCTCGTCGGAGAATTTCACATCCTTTTCTTGATGTGCGTCCTTCCAGATTACCTCCCAACCCATCTCTTCGAGTTTTGCACTGTCATATTGTACGAGGAACCAAGTTGATGATGCGGACCAGCGACCCAGTCCTTGGATGCCATTTGCCCAAGACCCGTCCAGTTGCAACTCGCCCCCGATAGGCCCAGTTTGCAGTGAGTTGATATCGGGAAAGAACCCACGGTCTAGAGATAACCACCGCAGGAAGTTATTCTCCGGTGCATTTGCCATCCTCAAGGCTGCTAAATCAATGTGGTCTTGAGTGATGTTAGGGTCGTCAAATTCAAGGCACTCAAGCACGCCACAATCAGTCCAGTTGGTTGGTGCAGGTGTTGCGATCCCCAGCGAGTTTATGCCTGGCTGGGTAAGAATTGAGGTTCCATTCATGAACCCTCTAAAGATATCAGATAATGTCATCACGCCATTGAATTGGTGTCCAGTTACATCATTGACTAATGGTTTCAACGCTGGTGCAAGTACGTGGTCAAAAACAATTTGCTTCTTGGCGTCTATTTCTTGTAATACAGTGAGGTTAACAATGCCACCTTTCGGGGCTGAAATGCCCTGCCAAGGCTTGCCAGCCTCAACCATCTCTCCCACGTCTGGTAAAGANGAATAGTCGGGGGCNCCGTCACTCATTGTAGGCACAGGAGACCACTGTTCAATACTCGGAACAAATTCAGGATCTCTTGCCGATATAACGAACCCAAGTATAATTTCAGAATTGGCAAATTCATCATTGATTATGGTCTGAGCAGTTAATTCAGGCGATTCCATTTCATACGATTCCATATCTATTGGCTGGAGTGCGGTTAGGGCACCTGGAATCATAAATAATGACAGGAAAAAAACCGCAATATGGACTCTTTTTTTGTGGGGAACGAACCACTTGGAGAATTTGTGGAAACCCTTTCCCATGATTTCTGCCTATTGTTTTAGCATTTGAAACCATGTATATAACACATCAATTCTAGGCTTTGCCGTGGCAACCCTCTTGATACTCAACCAGCAACCTTACGACGGGACAGATGTGACTTGGAATGCATTAAGATTAGCAAGGCAATTACACAACGACGGTGTTGAAGTTAGATTATTTTTGATGAACGACAGCGTCGATTTAGCAAGAGATGGAATAACTCCACCAAAAGGGATTGAAGATATGGTGGCTATGACCAAGGACTTGATTAAAAGTGGAATACCAGTCAAAGTTTGTGGCACATGCCAACAAAGATGTGGGGTGCTCAAAGGCCAAGGCTACTACAAAGGAGCACAGTATTCAACAATGGCAGAACTTTCACAGTGGTTACAAAGTAGCGAAAGGGTACTCACATTCTAACACAAGATTTGATTCCAATTCAACAGGTTACATCCAACAATCGCATAATTTCCGGAATGCAGGGTGAATTTATTCGAACTAGTCATGAAACCTGANTAGGTTGGTGACAAAAGTTGGTGCGGGGGGCAGGATTCGAACCTGCGAACCGATAAGGAATGGG
>FUFK010041504.1_pt1 | contig 29717 bp, 36 predicted proteins | sample 1021851 | NCBI WGS metagenome assembly FUFK01 (sample SAMEA51879418, study PRJEB19060) | metagenome | reverse complement strand
TCGCGAGGGATGTTGAAGAGCGACCAGTCGAGGACGATCAGAAGCTGATCTTCTTCCTCTTGCGTCATGGTCACACAACGCCTTTTGAACATAGTTCAATCACGATTCGCTTCACGGTTCCGCTCTTTGTCCGCGCCCAGATCTTCAGACATAGGACCTTCAGCTTCAACGAGCTATCGCGCCGCTACACTTCAGCAGAGCTTCGCTTCTGGTCGCCTCGCGAGCTCCGCGCACAAGCTAAGAAGAATCTTCAGTGCTCATCAGACGAAGTAATTGAGGATCCCGCTCTCTTGGAGAGCTTCGCCAAGCATAACCGCGCCAGCCGAGATCTTTACTATGACCTGCTCGATCAAGGTGTCGCGAGGGAGCTCGCGCGGTCGGTTTTGCCGGTGAGCTCTTACACTGTTTTCTGGATGTCAGGAAACTTGAAAAATTGGCTTACCTTCTTCAAGCTCCGCCTTGCGCCCGACGTTCAACCAGAGACAAGAACCGCAGTAGAAGCGGCCTTTAAGATCGTCGAGTCGCTCTATCCTATGACGGTTCGCGCTCTTCAGGAGCAGGGATATCTGAAGGCCCCAGAGTGATTGCTTCGGCGTTTCGTCGGTCTAGAGGGTGCAGCGCTTCGCATAGTTCAATCACGCGGTCGAGATAGTTCGGCGGAGCGTCTAGAGAGAGTCTCTCTTGGATCTTGCGGAGCTCCGCGCGCGCCTGGTGCAGTTTGGCGGAGTGACTAGGGAGATAGATCGAGATCCCTTGCGCTTGAGCGCTCAATAATCGGTCATCGTTGTTCATGCTTGGCTCTATTCGCTGAAAACAGAAAAGCGCCCGTAGGCGCTTTTTAATTTATCACTTCAGCGCTTATCCTTCGAGCGCCGCGTCGTTTTAGTCGTGTGCGTATTCTCTAACAGGAATAGGATGACCATTAACGTATTCTCCGCCCGCTAGGAGGCTGAAGCTGTACTTGAAGTAAACAACAGTGCTCATCCTGTATTGCCACGCATAGGGATTTGGTTTACCCATAAACTTTTCAGGCTCAAACTGGTCTGAATAAAATGCGATGACCCTAGTAGTCTCCTCACCATCGGGATTACAAGAAGAGACGCGCACTACCTCAGACTGTTCAGCCACTACCCTCATATGTGTTAGGTGTGTATTCCAATTCTTTAACCTCTTTAGATTCCGAATCTTGCGGTTAAAGTCACTCGCATAATAGTCGAAGTCAGGGTGAGTAGGTGTTATATCACCACTCTTAGGGCTTTCTTTTTCGACTATCTTATACATATCTTTCATCTCTCTCTCCTTTTGGGCTCTCGCCCTGTCGTTCATGTGTTAGTGGTAACATTAACTTAACACTAACACAAGAGGAGAGAGTGTTTTTTTTAAAAGTTTCTCAAGGTGCCTTTATATTTCGAGCACTTACTCTACTTCATTTTCCTCTTCGTCGGTCTCTCGGATCTGGGCTAGCATCGACAGAACCTCTTTTGTCCCGTCGCTCTTCGCCTCTTGAGAGATCTGGATCTCTCGCTTCTCCGACCATCGATCAGGGTGACGCCTGGCAAGCAGCCAAGCCGCCGCGCGCCAGTCACCGGATGAGCCTTCGAGCGCCGCGCGCCTCATCACATCGACGAGCGTCTCTTCTGCCAGCGCTTGAGCTTCGCGAACCTCTTCGGCGAGCTTTAGGTGAAGAGGAGAAGCGTCGGCTTCTCCAGCCTTCTTGAGCCAGTTGTAAAAGGTATTTCTATGAACGCCCGCCGCCTCTGCCGCAGCCTCGACCGATAGGCCTTTGACGAGACGAAGNCAGATCTNNACGATCGCTTTTTCTGTNAGCTTTGTCTTGGCCATGACCGACNCGCGCGCGCGTTGATTGCACAATAAAGCGCTTCTTCGGCTCTCTCAAACACCCTTTACTCGCCCGCTGGGAAAAGTTGTAAATCAACTGGACCCTTCAGGGTCGGTAAAAAATACCGAAGAAGCGCTTCATAATAAAAGACGCCGCTTGACGTTGTAAAGTCAAGAGACGCCTTCCATCTCACACACACACCNNTTTCAAGTCCGTCNGGATTTGAAAATGCCGACTCTCGCCGACTTGGTGAAAGGTGAGGATATCTCACCAGCCGTTTCCTGTATAGCCCTCTGCGTGAAAATCAACCGCGTAGAACCTGACCGTCTCTCCAGAAAAGGCGAGCTTAGTGGTTCCAGTGCGCCCGCTTCGGTTCTTTGCGATGATCACTTCCGCGATCCCTTTGTCTTCGCTTTCCTCGTTATAGTATTCGTCGCGATAGACGAAGAGGACCATGTCTGCGTCTTGCTCGATTGATCCGCTCTCACGGAGATCGCTTAGGAGAGGTCGCTTGTTCGGTCGGCTTTCGACGCCGCGATTGAGCTGACTTAGACAGATCACCGGACAGTCGAAGTCTTTGGCGAGCTCTTTAAGCGACCGTGAGATCTCCGAGACCTCTTGCTCTCTAGATCGGCGCGCGCCTTTCTTCGATCCTCCCATAAGCTGGAGATAATCAATCACGACCATCCCGATCTNGATCTNNTTACTCTGGAGGAGTCGAAGCTGTCCCTTGATATAAGAGACCGAAGACGCCGCGCTGTCATCTACCCAAAGTCTGTTCTCTTTGATTGACTCCGCCGCGCTGAATAATGCGGGGATCTCATCGGTCTGGACTGTTGCTTGGTCGATTCGCTCGACAGAGACGCCGGAGTAGCTTGAGAGAAGCCTTTGACCGATCTGCTTCTTCGGCATCTCCAGAGAGAAGAAGGCGACGTGATCACGGAGGGAAACCGCGCTGGCGATGTTGAGCGCGAGCGCTGTCTTTCCCATCGCTGGACGCGCGGCTAGGATATATAGCGCGCCTGGCTTGAAGCCTCCGATTGATTTATCGAGTGAAGAGATCCCGCTTTTGAGGCCGGTGGTTTCTCCCTCTTTCTGAATCCGCTCGATATCGTCGATCGCTTCTTCGACGGGTCCACTGATGAGCTCCAGACCGTTCCGATTCTGATGCGAGCTCGCGCCAAGAGAGAGAAAGGTCTCTTGAGCTTTTGCAATGAGCTCATCATTTTCTACGTCTCCCTCCGCGAACCATCCCGCGACCTCATGGATCGCCTTTTCTATCTGGCGCCGCGTTCCGCTCGTCTTGAGCTTGTCTGTTAGTCCGCTTGTCCCAATCGGAATATGAGACGCGACCTGAAGAAAGCGCTCTTCATTTACTTCGCCTTGGCTTTGCAAGTGAGAGAGGACATCGGTCGCAAGAGTCGACTTCCCCTTCTCGACGAGCTCCCCGATCGCTTCCCAGATCTGGCGATGAAGAGGATCGGTAAAGTCAGCAACGCAAAGAGTCGCGCGCGCCTCAAGATATCCCTTGATATCGACCATCGCGCCGCCGAGCAGCGACGCCTCTGCGTTCAGTTGATGATCGCTCACCATTGCACTCCCTTTGATCGCTGGCTTTCTCCGACAAAGCGATGGACTAGGCGCTTTCCTTCTGTGCCCTCGATCAGTCGATCTTTTATGCGCTGATCAAGAAAGCGACCAAGACGCTCCCAGCCTATATCCGTCGCGAGGACCAGAGATTGCCCTGACTGCCAAGCATGATGAAGAAGCTGGTTAATCTCCGCGCGCTCCCAGTCAGTCTGACGCCCGTAGCCGACTTCATCCAGAAGTAGAGCTCTAGAGCCGATCACTCTCTGCACTCGCTTGTGAGGATCATCGAATCCCGCTTTGACTTGCGCCAGATAGTGAGGTTGGCTGATGTAGTTTACGCGCCGCGACTCTTTGGCGATGAGCGCGGACATGTAAGCGATGGTATGGAGCAAGTGAGTCTTGCCGGTCCCTGGATCGCCGACCAAGATCAGAACTTTCTGTTCTCCTCGCTTGAGGCACTCAAGGAAGTACAAGGTCTTCTCTTGGAGATCTCGACCTTCGATCTCCCAATTATAGTTCATGTGATTCTTGTCGACCGCTTCGACCGGTAGCTTCATCGCCCTGATCGAGACGAGCTTCTTGTTAGCTCGACCACAAGGACAAAGCTTCGCGCATCCTTGGTTCCCATTCACTCCTTTTGAAACTTCAAAGTGGAGACCATTCGCAGCGCGGATGCATGGTCCTTTACAGTTAGGGAGTAGATCAACTTCAGCTCGATCTCTGCCTTTACGGATTCGACTGACGATCACGTCATGAGGAATCTCTCCATCAACCGCTGGGCAATCGGGTCGAGTGTCCTCTCGGTCTTTTGCTGCTTCGGTTAGGCTCTTCAGAATTGAATCAAGGTCAAGTGTCATTCTCTGCTCCTTAAAGGCTATTCAGCTTTGCTCTGAAAGCTTCGTTTGAAAATTGGCTCTCCGCGCTCGCGCGCTGTTTGGGTCGAGTGGGTTTAGAGGGAGAAAGAGTATTTAAAGAGGAAGAAGAGTATTGGGTGTCAGTAGTGACAGGGGGGGGTGTCACTTTTGANAGGGGGGGGGTGTCAGTAGTGACAGGGGTGTNNGTGTCACTTTTGGCAGGGTGTCAGTAGTGACAGGGGTGTCAGTAGTGACAGGGGTGTCAGTAGTGACAGGGGTCGGATTGAAGAAGCAGCCCTTGATATAGCCTTGCTCTTTTAACTGCCTCACAGACCGACGCGCCGCCGACTCGCTAATATCCAAGTGTCGACGGAGGTGAGCCGCTGGTTCCGCGCCGCAGATCATGCGCCCGCTTTTCCAGTCGGTGTGATAATAGAGCTCTACAGCGCAAAGTCTCGAAGTCTTTGAAAGCGCTTGATCTTTTAAGATCGTTCTCATCTGTGGATGTTTGGGGGCGTGCGGATCACTCGCCATCTCATACTCCTTTCTTCTGTGTTTTAGTGTTGACATAAACCAAGAACAGTGTCAATACTGTCTACACAACGGAAGGAGAAAGCGCCATGCGCAAGAAGATCGTAAACATCAATTTCGACCAAGAGACCCTTGAGGCTCTCGACCGCTTCGTCGCTAAGCTCAAAGCGAGCGGTGAGGAGACCAACCGGTCAAAGGTTGCTCGTCGCCTGATCAAGACAGCGCTCGTCATTGAAGAGAGCCGCTCATGAGCATCAAGACCTTCTTCGCTCACCCTGCTTGGGTGATGCCCGACGAGGCTATCGAGGCCGCTTCATCAAACATCCCCTTTGATCCTGCCGGTGATGATTTCGCGGTCGTGGTTCATGGGGAGTGTCACTGCTGCGATCATGTCGGCGCTTGGCCGGTCGATCTGGAGGTCGACGAGAACCTTAACCTTGTTTGTCTTACCTGTTCAGAACTTATCGAGGAGGCATCATGAACCGTTACGAAGAAGATAATGGCCCCTTCTGCTCAACCGATCTCAAGCCGATTCAGAGTCAGGTCCCGACCGACGAGTGGGTCCGTCCAGCTCCGCTGGTCGAGAATGACCCAACTCTCTTTGAGCAGCTCGCCGTCTCGCTCGCGATCAGCGCAGTGATCATTGCGACGATCGTCGGCTTTATCATCCCTATCTAAATAAGTAGGGGGGGCGCCCCCATAACCACGAAGCGCCCCCCCGACAAAGGAGTATCAAATGAATATCACCGTTGACCGATTGACGCAAGATAAGGCGCTCGCAGAGGCGCTCTCCGCTTCACAGTTCGCGAAGGGTATGTCGCCAGCCGATATCCTTTTCGCTCATTATGCCGTCGGAGCTCCGCGCGGGTGGAATATGGCGCAGACGATCCAAAACACTCACCTGATGCGTGGTAACAAGCTCTCCGAGCATGCTGCGGTTCAATGGGCGGACGTTCTAGGCTCCGGCCTCGTCGAAGAGCTGGAATACACAGCCTGGGCACCAGAGCGGGTCTCGCTTCGCGTGAAGCGTCGAGGACTCAAAGCGATGTCCTTCAGTTGGACGATGGACCAAGCAAAGCGGGCGAACCTCGCAAACTCGAACACCTGGCGCCAGTACCCAGAGCGAATGCTCGCCGCTCGTCTTCATACTGAAGTTGCGAGCGTCCTCTTTCCGGATATCGTCTGCCAGACCAGCGGAGCGAATACTTATTCAACCGAAGAGGCGGCGTTCTTTGACGATAAAGGAAGAGATCAAGAGAAGGTCGCNGAGACGATCGACGTCCCCGAGCTCGCGCCGACGGAAGAGAGCGCGCCGCCTCGACCAGCGCCAGCGCCAGCGCCAAAGAAGACAGCGCTCGACGAGCTCCGCGAGAGACTCGATGACATGGGGATCCCAAACGATGACGCGCGCGTGTATCTTCAAGGCCAGAAGATCGCCGCGCCGACGACAAGCGACGAAGTCGAAGCGCTCCTCGACGAACACTTCAACCTTGATTCTCCATTCTTCACCCTTCACCCTCATCTCTTGGGGGAGTCTCAATCATTAAATTTTGAAGGTCTGTAAATGCCAAGAGACGAAAACAAGATAACTAAAAGGGTTTTGCGTCAGCTCTATCGCTCGCAAGACCCTTTTGGGTTTTGCGTAGAACATGGGATCTCGACTTTGCTTTGGAATAACCCTGGCAAAGAGGACGAGGGAGAAGGCGTCATCTTTATCGACGTGAAAGAGGGCCTCTCTTTTGAATGGTGGATGGAGAGAGGTGTCCGCCAGTCAGCGCTTGCGGAGTCTTGGAGACTCGCCGAGATCATCAGCGCTAGGCCGGAGGGGGAGTCCTCTTGAGATATCCTTCAAGCCTCATGTAAAGCGCCTTCAGCTCCGAGAGGTCGCTCCTGATCGCCTTGAGGTCAGCGTCGACGCTCTTCGCGCGAGCTTCGAGAGAGACGACTCTTTGCTCTAGTGTCGCCATCTGTGCTGCGCTCTCGGTCTTAAATCTGATCACTTGAAGGAGGATCGCGACCAAAGCGATCCCACTCCCTAGAGAAACAGTCGTCATTGTTTCCACGATCTACCTCGCGATCAGAATCAGGGTGAAGGTTGTTACAATCGCAGCGGCGCCGCCAAGCGTCCCCACCTTCCACCAATATAGACGATCTTGTGAGGTAATGAGCTTCTCTTGTAAACGGTCTTCGATTTGTTGGAGTTCGTCGATCCGACCGACCAGAGGAGCCAGACGTTCTTCACAGCGGCGCGCGCTCGCCTGAAGCTTCTCCTCATAGCTCAAGCCCTGATCGCGGAGTCGAGCCTCGCATCGACTGGGCGCCGAGCTCACATCTCCGAGAAGTCGCGCGAGCTGATTGCGCGTCAAGAGGAAGCCTGGTCGCGGCGCTGGAGCTCCGGCGTCAATGTAAGCATCTTCTAAGCCGAGCTCCGCCGCCGCTTGGACAACGACCCCGAAAGAGTGATCGCTCTCAATAGGCGCTTGAGCGAGTAGACCAACTAAAGCGAGTTGAGGGATCACGGAATGCTCCCATCTGTGCAGCGCTTGCGACAGATAATGCAGTCGAGCGCCGCGCCCGCCTCTTCGGTCGCTTCAATCTGGCCTTGGCAGGATCGCCGCTCGCGAGCAATGCACGCTTTCAGCCCGCGAGCTTCAGCGCCAGCGAGATCCGTTTCAAGGTCGCCTATCTGCCTCTCCGCGACTTCGAGCGCCTCGATCTCTGGACGGCATTCTTCAGCGTGATCGGCGGAAGAGACCGACGCGCGACCGCCGACGAATGAAAGCAGAGCAGAGAAAGCGATAATTGCGAGATTTTGCTGTTCTGTCATGCTGGGAGCTCCATAATTCTGAACGTAGCAGAGCCGTCCCGATTCTGTGTTGCGCTCGTCATATTGGTCTGCGAAACGATGCGAGCTTCGATTGTCATCGACGTCGTGATTTCTGAATTTAGAATTAGCGCAGAGGCTACACATCGCCCCGCCTTATTCGGATCGAAGCTTGCGCCGTCACTCGATGCGAAGAGAGATTGACCAATATATTGGGAATCAGTCACTGAATATAAGCCAATCTCATATTTGACGTATCCATTGGTGTTATCTGTCGACGAAAAAGCGGGGGAATACTCTACTCGCCAATGGCTCCCCGCTGGTAATGTTATTTGACCACTAGAGACAGTCGCAGTCGTATTGCTGGGAGTGCCTGTACAAGGGATTTGAGCGTCCGCTGTATAAGAGGCCGGATTTGATCCTGTCATTATATCGACTTTAAAAGGCGAAATTGGTCTAGCTGTATACGTCATTTATTACTCCTCCACCAAAACGCCTAAAACGCGCACCCAAGGCGCGAGCGTGTTGCCACCTATTCGGAAANCATAACCTAGTTTAAGTTCTGCTGTAGAATCTAGCGAATAACATTGGTCATCGTTTTGGTTGATACGCGATCTCTGAAGCGCTGACGAGTATGCTCCGTCTGATGTATTAAAATGCATTTCATATAAATCACCAGATACACTAGGCGGAGGAGTCGGAGAGGTTGAGCGAAGATCTCCGCTAAAAAATGCGTATAACCCTCCCTCTCCTAAATTGATCACATCAGAGGAGATTGTTATATCTCCCTCTCCTACCGTGTTAAGATTAAAGGTTGTATTGTAGTTAACTTCTACACCTGTGGTTTTAGTCGGGAGGGTTTGATCTGTACTATTCCACGCCGAAAGAAGCTCTGTAAGATCTTGTCTGTCTGGATCATAGGACATTAGAACAACTCCATCACAAAGAGGTGAGTCGGCGAGTTGAGCGTAGAGTTCGCGTCGACCGATGTGCATCGCAGCTTGTAAGTCGTGGTCGGATATGAAACCATCAGAGACGCAACAAAAGAGCTATTTATAAATGGGTGGCTCGTATTTGTTTCTTCAATATAGAGTATAGGAAAAGACCCCTGACTCTGTGTCAGAGATCCCCCCGCGCCTGTTTGAAACTCAAAAGCGAAGTCACCTGTTGCGCTCCGATCAACGCCGATTGTCGCTTGGATCCAATAGCGCTTGGAGCTGTCAAGGGTAATCACTCCGGTTGAGCTGTTAATCGATATACTATCGCCGCCGGTCGTTCTCTTCGTGTCCCAAGTGATATCAGTTCCCGAAGAGATCGTCTGCGCGCTGGACTGGGTGAACTCGACCCACGCGCAAGACGATTTTCTAATTGCTAAGTGAGTCATGAGGCCCCCCTTTAAATGATGTGCCAATTCGTCCCATCCGTGGTCAGCGTGTAGGCTGNATACTGGATAGAAAGAACCTGATTGGCCGCACCGTCGATCGTCNCGCTCGCGGGTGAGATCGTTACGTTCGCGGTCCCGAGTCGTTTAATGTTTACCTTATAGCCAGCGTTCCCCGTCACAGTTGGGAGAGTGATCGTGACAGCGCTCGCGCCATTCGAGACGAGATAAATATCTTCGAGCGTTCCCGCCGCTGGGTTGCTGATCGTGCTGTTCGTACCACTTGAGTCTGTAGTGACTGTCGGANGNGATCNGCNGCCGCNCGANTGATNNACNAAAGACAGTTGACCAGCTTCCATTCGTCTTTAAGACTTGGTCGGCGCTACCGTCCGCTTGGGGCCAGNTCAGACCATCAAGAACGATTGATCCTGTCGTGTCTGGCGTGATCGCGATATTTCCNGCCGAAGCNGAGACGATCGCCTGGCCGTTGACGTCTAGCGCTCCTCCAAGCTGTGGAGAGGTATCTTCGACGACATTCTCAAGAAGACCAGTGACGGCGCCGGTCTGACCGTTGACGCTTGTGACTGCTCCGCTCGACTGATTNACNAANGACAGTTGACCAGCTCCATNNGTCTTTAAGACTTGGCCGGCGCTACCGTCCGCTTGGGGCCAGTTCAGACCATCAAGAACAATCGAGCCCGTAGTGTCTGGAGTGATCGCGATATTTCCTGCCGAAGCAGAGACGATCGCCTGGCCGTTGACGTCAAGCGCTCCTCCAAGCTGTGGAGAGGTATCTTCGACGACATTCTCAAGAAGACCCGTCACCGCTCCTGTTGCACCATTCACAGAAGTGACTGGAGCTGTCGTCTGATCAACAAAAGACAGTTGACCAGATCCATTCGTCTTTAAGACTTGGTCGGCGCTACCGTCCGCTTGGGGCCAGTTGAGGCCGTCAAGAACAATCGAGCCCGTAGTGTCTGGCGTGATTGCGATGTTACCTGCACTCGCAGAGACGATCGCCTGGCCGTTAACGTCTAGCGCTCCTCCAAGCTGTGGAGTCGTGTCCTCGACGACTTCAGCGATTGCGCCAAGATTTGACCGCGCGTTTGGGACGTTCGACAAGTCCGAGAGATTGTTAGCCGCCGTCAAAAGCCCAGTGATCGCGCCGGTCGAACCATTGACCGAAGTCACCTGGTCGGTGTTGTCGACCTTGTCGATCTTGCTGTTGGTGATCGACCCGCCCATGTCTGCGTTGATCAGAAGGTGATCGCCGATATTGAAAGTCTGCCCGTAGATCGTCCCCGCTGTGTCAATAACGTAGAAGTCACCTTGAACCGCGTTATTGAGCGAGGGAGTCCCTGCTGTCGCATCAAAAGCGCCCTTGTATGTAAGGCCGCCCGTGATCCCTGTTTGGTTCTCCCACTGGCCCGACGTGTTGTTGTAGGCGATGATCTGACCATTCGCGACGGACGTGATATTTACGTCTGTCAATCCGTTTAGATTGGTCGCTCCGCCGCCAGTCCCCCCGCCTCCACTGATAACAATGCTCATTTAATCTCTCCTTATACCGTCGCGGCTTCAAAGCCGAAGAGGAAGACGAGCTCATCNCCCGCCGCTGCTTTCTTATATGCGATAGTCGTCGGAGCTCCGCCAGCGAGACCAGCGCACTCAATCGAGATCGCGGAGCCCGCTGGGATCTCAAACTCTCCGCTTGTGGCATCACCCGCGCCGACGCGCGCGCGAAGCTTGAGAAACGCGCTCGCGGTTTCGCTCCGATTTTGAACCGCGACTGAAGTGAAGATCAGACCAGCGGCGAGCGCGGAGCCAGTCTTCGAGTCGGTGACNTTANTCGAGACNAGATCGGTCCAGTCGGTCGAAGCGTTCCCTGAAGTGTCGATGGTGCCGACATGCGCAGCGGTTCGGACTGGTTGAGTCGTATATGCGAAGCGAGCCATTTATTTTCCCTTGTATTTGTGCTCTCCGACATTGCCCCCAATGAAGGCGCCGAGAGCGGTCTGAAGAGCGAGTAAGACCTCTGAAGAGGCTTTATCTAGGACAGCAAGAAGAGCAGTGATCACGACGGAAACCAGATAGGCCGCCATCTTCCGACCTCCCAGCGCGCTGACGATCTTAGGAGAGATCGCTGACTTGAGGCCGATAGACGACGGCGACGGTGGAGAGGTCTCGCTCTCTGGTTCCGACTCCCTCGCGATATCTTCCATCAGGTCCATTGGCTCGCGCGTTTCCTTCCCAAGTGGTGAAGGTGTCGGCGCCTGGTTGTCTGCAGATTGTGATATGATGTCCATAGGGCTTTCTCTCCCGATCTGCTTGTGATGCTGAATCATTCCATACGATGACAATATCTCCCGCTCTCATGTTAGAGCTCGGGATGCGTCTCGACTGCCAGTCTCTCCAGAGTCGATAGGTCGAAGGGAAGGTACGCTTCCGAATCTCTGGCTTAAGAACTGCCCAACAATAAGCGGCGAAGGCGCCGCACCAAGCAAAATCACCATTTCGCTCGTAGGGGTTCGCGCCGTCCTTCTTCATATTCGCATCTGACCACTGAAGACCCCTGTCGCTGCGAATATAGACGTTGATCCGATCAGCGCTGTGAGCTCCGCCGCCGTTTGGCTCCGTCACATCAAGCTCCCACTCACCCTCCGCGCGAAGAGTAGCGTCGAGCGCCGCTTGAGAGATCGCGTCCGCGAGTGGCTCTGGAGCTCCTGCGCGGTCGTCGCCTGGTCGAAGATCAATCTGGCTTGCGAGAAGCTCGCGCTCGACATGACGCAGCCGATAAGCGGTCTGTTTAATCTCCGCTTCGAGGTTTGAAACTTCAGCTTTAAGGCTCTTAATACTCACTCTCATAGATATTTATCTCCCGCGTCAGAAGAAGCGCCGAGCGTCCCAGACGAGTCGGCGAGATATGCCCTGATCTGGTGACGCGTCGGCGCTGTGTCGTATGTGGTCGGCTCGATATGACCGACCGCAGAAGCGACCCCATGAGCCGCTGTAAACGTGATCCGATTGGTCGCCGTGTCGATCGAGTCAATGATCAACGTCGTCGGGTTATCCTCATCACCTGGCGGGATATATTGGACGCGATCTTTCTCGGCGAATAGTGCGAGATCTGTTGTGAGCTCACCCGCCGCATCGCGTCCGCGCGTATATGTGTTCGCGTCAAATTCTAGAGTCGTTGCATCAACGACCGACGTGACCTCTGCGCTTGCGTTCCACCCCGCAGCGTCTAGACCATAATGAATCAGCTCGACGTCGACACCTTCGCCGGTGAGAGACTGGCGCACCGACTGAACCAGCGCGAGCCCATCGGTTACGCCGTAGGAGTCATCATAGCTCTTGAAGTGAGGCGAGCTTACCTGCACCATCGCGCCGACTTCTAGAAGGTGACCTAGATCAAAACCCACCGACCCTCGCCAGACTCGAACGGGATCAGAGGCTAAACGAAAGATTCTCGTGAACATCGGGCGAAGCGCTGAATAAAGATCGGCGGTATTTTGACCCAGTGACTCTGGGCTCGCTTCTGCTCCATAAAGCTCAAGGTCCATTGACTGGCGCTCTTGAGAATAAGCCATGATCGCCCGCTCATTGTTAACGGTGACCTCGCCGAGAAACTTCTTTTCTGTGTCATTCCAGTCGTACTTAAAAGCGATCTGATTCACGCTAGCGTCTCGCGTCCCCCATGATGGCGGAGGATCCGCGAGCCAGTCACCCGCCGCGATTGTCTGGCGAACTCTTGAAGCTTGCTCCATCCCAACCGGAACGCAAGTGAGCTTAAGCCGCTCGTTGTCAGTCCCTGATCTTCTCAAGACGATCGCGGCGCCCAAAGATTTCAAGATTCCTTCGACGACGTCGATCACGTCAACGTCGTCACCCGAGAGAGAGAGCGTCATGCTAGAGAGGCGAGTCGCACTAGAGAGCGAGAGAAAGCTGTCCTCATCAATCGCGCTCGACGGTAAATTTAGACCGATCGCGGAGACATCATAGTCACCGTTGATTTGATTTCCCCCGCCGCTCTCAAGAAGGCGAAGGATAATCTCGCCCGGAGGAAGCGCTCTAAAGTTGTTGGATAAAGCGATCTTCGCTCGCCCGTCGCCGCCGCGTGAAGCCCAGTCTACTATCGGGTCTTTTGGCTGATCTTCATTGACCGCTAATTGTAGCCCATAACCTACTGTCGCAGTCCCATGAACTTCGGCGACTTGGTGAGTGATTATTGCGGTTTGTGTGATCTCTTTGTCTGTGCGTCGATCGTAGCTTGTGATTGAGACAGGGAAGGTGCTCGCGCCCGCTGCGCTTGGGATGCCTGGCAGTTGATCACTGACGAGAATTTGAGTCTCGCTAGGCTGATAGAATCCAAGCGCATAATCGCGAAGATTGTATACCTGAAGCTTTTGCTCGTCTTGTTCCCAGTTTCGCCTGTACAGAGTGGCGTCTCTTCTGGCGTGTCGATGTGTCCCAAGGTGCGGATATTCTCGCCGCGCCGGTGGAGCCCAGTCGATCGGGAGAACCATGATCTCTCTTCCGCTCAACTTTTGCTGCGGACCATTCGCGCCCCAGTATCGGAGCCCGAAGATCCCCTCATTGAACAGCGACGCGGGATTCGTCCAGAACATGATATGAGTCCGTAGACGAGTATCGGCAAAAGGGAGCAAGCGGAGCTGGATCCGCCCGCCGTCCTCGACCAGTTGAACCTTGAAGAAACCACCATCGCGACCAGTGCGAGCGCTGGGCGCCGCCGCGTTGAAGCCGGTTATAAACTCTTCGGGCCATCGGATCAGACCAGCGCTCTGCTCATATCGCTTGAGCTCGTGAGTCGGGATCATATAACCGTGCTGATCGTTGTGAAAATCAGAGAGCGGCCCTGGGTCGGGGTTTATGTCGTATCCAACATTATTCCCGTTATGAATTCGATAGTCGACGATCTGAAAGCGCTCGATCTGTCCACCTTCATTCTCTAAGCCTAAATCACCGATTCGCGGGTGATTGTCGTATCTCGCGCCGTCTGCAGTCGTCAACGTGATATCAAAGAGGTCTTCATGCTGATGGCGTCCAGTCGTATAAACCTCTGAAGTCGGCAAAGTGGCGCCGCCATGTTGAGCCCAAGAACCTATCCCAACTCCCATAAGATTCGGCTGACTCGTTGGGCTCGGCGCGTGTAGCCCTTGCGCATATTCAACGATGTTCCCGACGCCCGTCTCAAAGCGGTGATAGCCTTGGAGAAGCGTCGTCTGGCGGGAGATCTCGCCGGTCAGCCCTTGATCTATCAGCGCGGTGAGCGGGACGATTTCAAGCGTGACGGCGAGGCCCTCTTCTATCTGTGGAGTCGAGTCGAGGAAGCCTCTCATGAACTCGACCCATCCGCCGAAGGATCCATCGCTTCGACCTGGGGAGACCCATATCGACGCGCGGCGCCCGCGCCAGTAACAGATTTTATCCGTCATCTCTGGGGAGTTGGTTCCGCCTAGAGAGACGAGGTGATCTTGTATTGGAGTGTCTGCGAGCCCGCGAGCGCTGAAGGTTATGGTTGGGTTGGCGCCGCTTGTGGTCCCAGAGACGAGGAAGGTCTCTGCGCCAATATGCGCATAGTCTCCGCTCGAATAGACCGCGCTCACATCGCGATCAATTTCGACGGTGATCGGTGCGGCGTCGCTGTGACTGATCCCACCGACAAGAAACGAGTGATCGGCGCCGCTCGCGCGCGGTCCTATTCTCGAAAGGATCACGCCTGGATCAGTGCTTCCCCCGTTTCGATCTATGACGAGCGAAACCGTGATCGGTGTGTAAGAGGCGACTCCGCCGAGAGGGTCGAGATCTGCCCCGTAGTCTGTAACGTTGCCGATTGACTCGTGAAAGGTGCGGAGAGTAGAGCCTGGCGTCGTGGATAGTGCGTTGCCGATCGCGGGAACACTGGTGAGCCCTTCGCTAGAGTGCGAAAAGTAGACCTCTGGGAGGCCCGCGATCACTAGCGCAAAGCGCCGCTTCTGGCTTCTATCGGTTAGGCTCATGAATATTGCTCCTCATAAAGCTCGAATACGTCAACCGACGTGATAGAGACATGCGAGCAATCGAGCCTCACCATGAGCTCTAGACCACGCGACGCGGAGGGGATCAACAAAGGACGGGGATCATCTACTCCTCCGCTCGCGTCTCTGATCTGTGCGGTCGTGGTCGCTTCGAGAAGAGCGTATCTTGTCGCGACGCCTTCCGAGTATTGGGTGGAATCAAGGCGCCCATTTGTCGCCGACCAAGAACAGCCCGCGTCAATTTGAGTGTGAGCTCCGCCGCTTGTGTTTAGCTCAAAGAGCGAAGCAGTGATCGAGGCAGAGGACGCCGCGCGATATCGGATAAAAAGGATCGCATATCTAGCCATCGGGGAAGAGAGCCAAGGGATCTCCAGAATTTCAGAAGAGACTGGAGCCTCTGCGTCTAGTTCTATCGTGTTTGTTTTGCCGTCGAGATCGGCGAAGTTTTTGGGCGCGAGGCGGGTGAAGTTCGCGTGTATACATCGACGAGCGCGGCCTAGACCTAGGTGATTGACTAGGTCTATCATCTGGGCAAGCGTTCCGCCGAAAACAGGAGAATCGACGTTGCAAGCTCGCGTGGAAGGTGCGGCGACTTGATAAGCTGGTATCAACGCCATTTAGGGCCCCCATATCTGAACAGACCACACTGGCGAGGCCGGCGCGACGTTTTCGGTCGGAGGTCGGTCNAGACCGTCTCGGATGAGATCGGTATCCGCCTGGTCGCTTATGCTCTCTCGTCGGCGTGGTTCTCGCGCTGTCAGTTCTACCCAAGCAGGAGTCACGGTCGCCGCTGCGATCGTCTGGCGATCTCTCCGCCAGACGATCACGCGATCATCTCCGTTGCCATGAGTCGCAGCGAATACATACGCCGAGTATTCATGATCTCTATCACGAGACCCTCCCCACGCTCTGATCAGAGCGCGAAACTCGCGGAACATATCAGGGAGCATCGTCGCTGGAGCTTGCGCGCTGGCGACCCGCTGAAGACCTGACCAAGCGAAGAGCGGTCTCGGTCGTTTGGCGAGAGCGCGGAGAGTCTGAATCAGGTTCTTTCCTCGCGCGCTCGCGAGAGGATAATCGGCGCCGCTTCTACTCTCTCCGAGTGGAGTGATCTTTAGCGTTAAAAAATGATTTTGCGTGACCTGACCAGCGGCGAGCGGAGAGGTGAGCGGGAGCCAATGAAGAGAGACATATTCTATCGTCGTCCCATCTGAACCGCTGTGAATCGCCTTAGCTGTTATTTCTGCATATTCGTCCGACTGGGAACCAGTTGAGAGCGTTGCTCTATACCATGTCGCGACGTTGCTCGTGATATTGATCGTCGCTGTATTGCTGTTCTCGGTTTCAGTGAAGACGATCGAGCCCGTCCCGACGTTGTTCAACTTGGCTTTGACCAGAATCACAACAGTCTGATGAGCATCGCTCGGGACAGGGATTCTCCAAATACAATTATAATCTGCTGGCGTTCCGGTGACCGAGAAGACCTCGCCTTGATAGCCCTGGCTCACGACTGGAGAGCATCCAAGGTGAGCGTGCGTAAAATTCACGAGTTGAGTGAACTTNTCGATCGTCTCCGACTCGATCACCTGACCAGATACGACCGCGTCAGGAGAAGGGACAGCGCCCGCGCCGCTAGTTGGTGAAACAAAGGTGTTAGCCATGAGACCTCCCGCGCGTCTACCTTACTTCATCGTGCTCGATCGTTACAGAGAGAGGGACTCTTCGTCTGATTCGAGTGGGATAATTTAGGTCAAAGGTGCCTTCCATGAGTCGCCCGATATATCGCCCGCGCTCGTCTTGGATCGTGTAGAGCTGCCCATAATTGCCTACAACATAAGTCGATCCAAAGACCGACATCGGCGCCGCGTGTCGTCGAGAGTCTCCCCATTCGCCATAATAGGTCAGCGCTTGCCCTGGTCCCGTGTAGGGTGCGAAGCGCTCGACAAAGTGCTGATAGAGATCTCGCTCGTCCGCCGCTGCATCCACGAAGAAGTCAACGCGCGAGCGCGTATAGGTTCCGAGCTTATTCGAGACCATTGATCCGCCGAGTCGGCGCCGCCTCGTCGCCATCGTCTCAACCGATAGTTGATGACGCTCGACGGGTCGCGTAGGGATCAAGACCGTCGCGCAAGGGTAGGTCGCTTTGAGGCGCTCATAACTTGAGCCAATCGCCGTCGTTGGGGTCTCGGAGCCGGTGAAGCCGAGAAGGTTTCGGAGCGCTGTGGAGCTCCAAGTTAAATCTGTAACGCTCGATGGATAAGAGACGACCGCGAAGCCCTCTTCGTCGATCAACCATCGGATAGACTCTAGATTGGTTAATCCAAGGATCGAAGTATCGCGCGCGCTCAAGTTGTTGGTGCCGTTCGCGTCGTCTAGATCGCCGACTGATCCAGCATCTCGAAGAGCAACCCTCACGTCTTGATACTCTCCGTCGATGGTGATGATATTGATCCCAGCCTCTCCGCTTGGAGTGATATCTAAAACCAAGGGACCCGCGACTCTCCCTCTCGTCCAATCGTTGGGAGCTACCACTTCATTGGTCCCGCTCACGACACTCGAAGAGAGCACAGCGCTCCCGAGCCCTAAATAATCGGTTCCAGACGTCTGCTGAAGAGTAAAGGCGAGCGCTGTATTTCGGATCACGACCTTATCATCTGCGTTAATTGTCGCGCTCCATGTTCCCGCCGTCGCTGATCCTGAAGCGGTAAAATAATAGTCAATCGTGTCTGCGATCGTCTGGCTCGCGCTGTATCCGTTCAAGAAGTCGACCATATCGGCATAGATCGTCGAGCCCATCGTGATCGTGATATTTGTCGCCGAGCGTTGATAAAGCGTCTCACCAGAAAGATCTCGGAGATCTACCGCTGTCATGAGAGCAAAGTTTGGCGCGCTGTCACTGCTTGGCATCATGCCCTCCTAAGACGTACCGCGCCGCGACGCGGTGTATTGATCGCACTTACCACGCGGTCAGCAAAAGCCCGCTCCGCCGCCGCTTTTGTATCATAGATCACAGCTTGCCCCATGTTCACGTTGATCGTGACGCCGCCGCGCTCTTCGTCCTCTCCTCGGTCGAAGTCTCGCATAGATTGAGCAGCTCCACTGGGAGACGCTCCGCCTCCTCCTCCGCCGCCAGTAGAGGCGAGTCGAGAGCCAACTACTCCGGCAGTCGCCGCGATGCCTCCATAAGCGGCCGCAGCTTTAAAGTGAAAGCCCGCAGCAACTTTCCCTGCCGGTCCTGTCGCAAGATCAGCGATGCCCCTGGCTGTTTCCATCACAGCTTCAACGCCCGCTTGTAAGGCGATCGCTTTTAAAGCTTCTCCGACCGCTGCTTTTGCACTTTTCCCGCTTTGCAGCGCTGCAAAGCTAGCATAGAGAAGCCCTTGACCATACATCGCCAAAGAATCAGTCACATGGCTTAAGTCAGTCGCATTTAAAGCGATCAGTTCGAGGGCTTGTTGCCTTGTGAGATTAACGCCAAACTCTAGCGCCTTATTTCGCGCCATAAATATCTGGATCTCTTGCTTCATTGATTCTATCGACGCATGGACGCCCGCGATCCTCTCCGCTTCCGCCTGCTTTTCGGCGGCGGCTTGCCTCTCCCGAATCATAAGAAGCTCGCGCTCTTTGTTGATCACAGCGGTTTTCAACTGTATCTCATTTTCAGAGGCTCTCTTAGCGCTCTGAAAGCGGAGCTCTATCAGTTGACGTTCTCTCTCGAAACCTTTTTGATTAAGCATAATTTCAGCTTGAGCTAGTTTCTGCTGATCAGAAAAAGCTTGATCCGCCGCCGCTTTCTCTGCCGCTGCTTCTTGTGCGCGCGCTGCTTCTCGTTGTGATCTAGCTGCTTTGTAGAGAGCTCGGCGCTTTGCGTTAAAAGCTTGCTCCGCCGCCGCGATAGCGGTGAGACGCTCTTGCTCGTCGGCGATTGATTGACCTATAAGACGCTTTCTCTCCGCGAGCTCCACTCGGAGGATTGAAACTCTCTCCGAGACGCTCGCACCTAAAGCAGTGATTGACTCGATATTAAAGCGGAGCTGCATATTCTGAATAGACTGAAGCGCTGTCGCTGCTTCTTGTGCTGCTTTTGCGGTGTCTTCTTGTTGCTTCTGAAGAGCCGCGCGACCTCTCGCCTCTATGAGTTTCTCTACTAGTTGCGTCTGTTCTCTTCGCGACTTCATCGCTTGGCGCGTTCGCTCGTCTAGAGCTTCCTCTGCCTTATTGAGATTCATCGTCGCGACTCTTAGCCGCGCTCGAGCTTTTACGCTTTGCTCTAGAAAATATGCTTCCGTGTGCGTCCGCTTCCGGATCATATCGACTTCAGCTTGAGCTTGAGCAAAAGCCTTCTGAACTCGCTGGAGTCTCTGCCCTTCGACGCCTTCGCCTTCTCTGATCTTCTGGATATATTCAGTCTGCGATTTTGAGAGGCGAGTGAGTTGTACAATCCTCTGTCTCTCGGCTTTTGTCAGAGTGATATTTTCATCTGCAAGGCGCTCCATTACGCTCGTGGTTTCAGCCGCCGCAGCTTTGAGCGCTTCTAGCCTTGTCTCTAAATCTTTTGAGTTGTTGACGTACTGACGCACCGCTTGAACCACAGCAAAAATGGCCGTCCCTATCGCGGCGATAGGACCGAGCATAGCAGTGAAGCTGGCGCCCGCTCCTTTGGAAGCAGTGGATAAGCCGCCGATTCCTTCGGTGAGTGTCCCAACCGTTGAAACGACATTTCCCAAGGAAGCAGTCATCACATTGGAGCTTTGAGAGAGCGCCTCTCCAACCTGTGCCGCTTTACCTCCCGCGACTTCGGCGCCTTTTCCGATCTTGTTGAGAGCGCCCTGAACCTTGGCGCCTCCTTCAAGCTCGACCTGGATCTCAACCTTTCCACCGCTAGCCATTATTACTCGCCTCCTCGTGTGCGCGCTGTCGAGCGCGAGCCCTCATTAACTCGGTTTGAGAGTGGAGCTCCGTCCATAAATCTATCACTGCACAAGAAGGCTCGCGGTAAAAGTCGCGAAGACTCCCGAGCCCTGCACAGTGCGCGCGATAGTTGGAGACCATTGGAGAGAGTCGGTTCATATCGGCGATAGGACAGCGCCTGACCTTCTGATCTCCCCAAGACGGGTCGCTGTCTGGCGCGATTCGATAGGCCATGACATAAGAGCCCGCCTCGTCTCGCTTGAGCCAAGGGAGACCATCGCGGAAAGCTCCGCCACAGTTCCCCCGCTTTCTTCTTAGTGTCGGATCGCTCTTGCATTGTTCGCAACTCCACCCGCGGGAACCAGCATACGCGATCCAGACACTAGCTCCCGCCGCTATTTTCCCTCGGGTGGCAAAAGAGACAGCGCCTGGATATGCGCGACGAGCTCCCCCATTAAAACCTGACGATGATGATCTGGCCGGATCGAGTCGATGAGCTCCAGCGGGTCACCGTCATGCCCTTCGATCGAGACGAGACCAGCGCGAAGCATCTCCCGATATACGCGCGACAAATAGCGATTGTACTCGCCCAGCGCTCGCCGCTCATCTTCAGGNAGATCATGNTGCCAGCGNGCGCGCTCTTTNGGCTCGTCTGGCTGTTCCGTCCAGAGGATTCTCCCNAGCTCNGATCGAGAATAGGCGCCCGCTTCGACCTCCGCATCTTCTCTCGCTTGAGGAGATAGCGCGCGAAGGGTGAAGCGTGTTGCGCCTTCCGTCGAATCGAAGAGACTAAGATCTCGCGATGATAAATACTCGATCTTTGCCTCTTCAGAAGCGACGACCGAAGGATCGACGGTTGAGACGACTTCAACAGTTTGGTCTGTGCTCGTGCAGAATATGAACGCCATGCTTAGAGACCAAGCCCGATCCGAAGGGGAGTCCCTCCCGCTTCGCCGGTCCCTGCATCGCCACCGAATCGAGAAGCCGCATAGGTGAGACTCTGCTGAACGATCTCTCCGTCGATGACTCTGATTTGAGGGTCGACGGTCAGATATGCGCCTGGCACGTTCAAAGCCATCCCTTGACCAGCGCCAACCGGTCCAGTCCCTACAAGAAGATCTCTGATAACTCCGTCGCGGAAGTCGTTATTTATGGCCGTATTTGGAGAGTCGACGGTCAGAGAGACTTCAACGGTCTGATCGCTCACTTCCATGTCACTCATACCGATCAGCGACGAGCTCTGCCCGACTGGGGTGAGAGTGTTTGTGATTGTCGCGCTGAACTCGGAGACGGAGAGAGCGATCTGGTTCGACTCGTCGCCATTGTCGCCGCTGATATCGGTTCNCGAGGTCGAGGCCGAATCAGAGAGNAGGACATAGCAGCTNCTGAAGTGAGGAGTCGCTCCGTCGGTCGTCACTGGCTCAACTGGACCCGAAGCGCTCGCGTGGTCGTCTTCGATGTGAGCAGCTTGAAAGACAAAGTCTCCCATGAGGCGCCCGCCGTCGATCGAGATTGAGAGGCTCTCCAGCTTGCAACCGAAAGCGAAGGATCTCACCCCGACACCGTCAACGCGGAAGGCGAGAGAGCTCGCAACGGCGCCGCTATTGTCACCCTTGGCCGTGTACCAAGTNTGNAGNAGACGGACAGTGTCNGCTGTNGTNAGAGCGCGCGTGAATGCTGGAGAATAACCGATCTCTCCTCCTCCGCTCGCGTTCTCGCTTGTGACGTGTGCATATTCGGCTCGTCCGTTGATCTCTAGACCGATAAGCCCGCCCAGCTTGTAGTTCCCAACTGTGGTCGGATCATATCGATTTAGGCTGACCGCTGCGTTCACCGCATCACTCGCCGCGCCTGGAATCACTGTAGAGAATCCAGCGGAGAGGAGACGACCGAGAGCGGTTGCGGCGTAGTTGCTGCCAGTGCCGAGCGTCGTGAAGTCACAGCGGACGCTCACAGTTCCGGTTCTTCTCTGCTTCCTTGTTCCCCCGATGAACGTCGTATCAAGCTCTGGAGGGAGACCGTGAGGACCGTCGCGCGCCTCTGTGCGCTCCGAGACTGGGGGTTCACCTGGTACTACGATTGGATCACGCTCGCAAGGGATAGAGATAAACGAAAGGCCGGAAGCGCTTGGGGCTCCAGTCGACGAGTCAAGCGACCCGAAGGAGACTTCGGTCGCGACCGAGAGTGAACGGTGAGTAACTGCCATCAGAAAGCCTCCGAGAAGAGAAGGTCGAACGGAACAACGAGGAGGAGCGCCGCTGGGTTTCCTGCCTCATCAAGGAGTGGAGTGGTCGACGCCTCTCCAGTGATCAGAGAGGTGATCCCCGTCGTCGCTAGATTGTACGCGGGGTTTCTTAAAGTGTTGATCAGTTGCGAGCTATCCTCGCCGACGATGCGCTCCAAAAGACCGACGTCTCGCGGGATATCATAGCGGACGCGGAGCTCTGCGGTGAGTCGCTTCCGCCCAGTGATTCCCGCTTGGCCATCGTCATGGGGAAAGGTCGTCGTGCGGAGCTCGAATAGGCGGAGCGTATTCGGTCGGCGATCTGTCAGAAGCTCCATCCCTGAAGCAGGGTCGACACAGACGAACCCTTGCGACTCGTCGGTCTTCGGGATGAGCGCCTCAAGGCGATTCACGAGGAAAGAGAAAGCGCTGGAGATTCCTTGGCTCATTTTCTGCCTCCGATCGCTTTATTAATCGAACTTATAAAGCTCTTCTGCTCTTTGTATCCATACCCAAGCGGAGAAAGCTTCTTTCTCATTCTTGCGGCGATTGCGTTGGTCAAGACTCGCTGATCAGATTTAGAGAGCCCAATGAAAGGCCTCTCTCGGTGCACGTCATAACCATAAGATCGAACCTTAGAAGAGAGCCCTATTGAATAACTAGTTCGCGTCGCGTTGGTCGTGATCAGGTTATTCATCAGATTCCCGCTTAGGGTTAAATCGACTTCAGCAGTCTGATTTTTTCCGCCTGGCGTATAGCGTCGACTCTTCCGCTTATATTCTCGATATCCGCCTTTATAGTAGACCCCTTTGGGAGTCTGCTCTCCCCCTTTTGGCGGAAGGTTCGCGCGATAGGAGATATAGATAGGCCGCTCTGAATACTGTTTAAAAGGATGATCATTTGTATCCTTGCCAGCATAGACGCGAGATCGGATCAGCGCGATCGTGTCGAGCGCTGTGATCTGACTGTCTCTAATCGTCCAAAGCTCGGGGATCTGAATAGAGATAGAGACTCGCGTAGCCATTTAATGCTGCATCCCTCTCCATCGAGGATACTCGATAGCGATGTCCTTCTCTCGCTGTGTAGGCTCAACCGATGGAAGAGCAAAAGGCCCGCGCGCGTCTGTGACCTTGCCGCCCGCTCTTCGAAGGTTGATCTCGTCGGAGTCGATCACTCCGTCGTCATCGGTGTCGAGGGTGAGTTGACGCATCGCCCTGGTAAAGAGCTCCATTCCTCGATTGCTCATCCTCTCCGCGATATCTAATTGAGCGGTCATTTCATAGACGCGCGACGCGGAAAAGTAGCGGTGAGCCTCAAGGAAAATGTGAGGATTAAAAATATCGTCCTCGGTCTGACTCTCAAGAAGTTCGTCTCTGATATAAAGGGTGAGTTCGTCGAGCGCCGCCGCGATCTGTTCAGAGAGATCTTGCTGGCGACGCGGGATCATGTCGCCAAGTTGGGGCATTTTCGCGACGAGGTCGGAGTGGGTGAGGCCGGTGTCGAATGGTCGGCGGACGACCTCGATCACGTTGCGCGCAAGAAGAGGCCGATCGGTTGGGCTCTCGTCGCTGGTATAAGCAACGGTCCAGTCAATGAGGCCGCGCGTTGCTGTATCGGCTGCGGGGATGGTGAACTCATAACCAGCCCAGACAAGAGAAGCGCTTGAGGTCAGAGCAAGACCACGCGGGAGAAGGTCGGCGAGAATCGCCGTCGTTCCGTCTACGCGATCAACGGTGACAAGAAAGACCCCGTCCTCATCGGTCACAAGGTGAGCCCGCCCAGATCTGGCGCCAATTCGACCCGAAGCGCTAGCACTTCCCGAAAGGGTGAGCGTTCGCCGATCTCCTCCAAGAGCTGTCACCGTCGCAGAAGAGTGAACCGCTGTCATATTTGAAGCAGCTCTAACCGTTCCGCCTGGCAGGGTATATTCCAGAGTCGGCGTCGCGGCGAGGGGATAAGGTGATTCCCATTGAAAGATAAAATCCTTGTTTTGCGCCGCTTTCTTCATCGGTCAGCCCTCGCTTTTTGGTTAGCTCTTCGCACGTCGGCGTCAGTGCCTCTCTCTAGGTTAGCCGATTCTATCAACTCCTCCGAGACTGGCGACCATGAGTGACGGCAATTGTAACCGCCGCCTCGCGTCAACACTGGCTCAAGCTGATAGTTTCGCATCGCTCCGACTTGCGTCTCTGTGTAGACCTTGCCGACGATCTCCTTACAAAAGGATCGAGTGATCCCATCTTGAGGCCCGAGATAAAGATAATGATTCAACCCAGCTTCTTCGGCGGCGATTGCGGTGAGCTCGCGTCCATAACTAGAGATCCTTGTTCTCGCCTCTGTGATTTGACGACCCTCGGAGGATCGGAGAGCAGCATCGAGCCCGCTGATGACATCAGAGGGCTCCAGAGTAAAAGCGGCGCTGGAGAGCGCATCTCTGACCGATCGCTGAACATCGGGCAAAATGACATCATCGTAAATCCCCGAGATTGTCTGATCGGCTAAGGCTTCCCCGACGCCTCCAAGAGAGGCAGCCGAAAAGCCATCTTCAGACGCTAAAAGAAGTTCCTCTACATTCGCGAGGGTTTCTCTCTCGGCGTCAGTGATTTCCATGATTGACGACGCCAGACCATTATCCAAGATCCAAGCGTTCATCTCATCACGGCGCATCCGGCGGAGCTCGTCGAGTCCTCCGCGTTCAGCCGCCGCCTTCACTGCGTTCACTATTTCGGCCTTGCTTCTTCGGAGCGCTCGTCGGAGATTCCGATCGAGCTTCGTCTCAAGCTGCAATTGAGCCCGAGACGCGCGGAGCACTTGAAGCAGTCGAGCGTCCGTCGCCGCTTTGATCTGGCGGGTCAGGTCGTCGATCGCTTTTGCGTCCGCGTCCTCTGCGAGGTGAATGTGTGAAGAACAGTGAAGACAGCGCATGACTAACTCTTAGGTCAGGCAGTTAGTCAGGAGACGACCGCGCGAGGCATCGACCTTCTTAAAGAGCTGAACATGCTCGCCCCAGACATGACGCCGGACGAGATCAAGCGAGTCATACTGGCCAGCCTGGAGACCCTTATACTGCATATTAAGCGCAGCAACTGGCATGGCCTTAACGCCGCCGCTCTTCTGTGCGACTGCGTCGGAGCCGCGCATGATGTAGAGGCCGATCGTCTCGCCGTTCCAGATATTCGCCTCGCTTGAGGTCGCGCCTGGAATCGCGGTCTCTCGTCGAGCGCTACCAACGAAGACGTTCGGGATGTTGAGGACGCTTCGGAGGACCTCGATCACAGCGTCATTGGCGAGGATGCGGTTCCCGCTTGCGATGCCTGCGCTAGAGTCACCGACGAAAGAGCGGATCTCTGGGTTACGAGCGAGAGCGCGAAAGACGTCATAGCCCAGAATCATGGTATCGCCTACGATCCCGTGATTCGCAGCGCGGAGCGTGTCGAGCTGCTCATGAAGGAAGCTCAAAGGCTCCGCTCCAGCTGCGTCAAACGCGGTTGAGGTCGCCGTGACGTCGACGTTATTTGTGAACTCGGTCGACGAGAAGAGGAGATCAGCACAGCGCTTCTCTTGAGCGAGGAGAAGAGCGCGGCGAACCTTGCGAGCGCTCCGCTCTTCTTCCGAGCCTGGATATTGTGAATCCTCAATATCCTCCATCGCAATGGAGTCCTCAAAGCTGTGGATCTCTGCCTTGAAGGTAAGGCTTGAGCGGTTGAAGCTAGAGAGACTCTGTCGGCTTGCGCCTGGCGCGCGGCGAGAGTCAGCTTCTGGAGCTCCCATGAAAGAGCGGGTCTCTTCAACAAGAAGAGTACCGCTGCGCTCTGGGACGTCGACTTGCTCCATCACGCGACCGGCAATCAGCTGGCTATCGCTTGGGATCGCCTCGGCGACGATGTTGGTCAAGATCTGATCGACTGGATGGAGATTGCTATANCTNGGGCGTGCCATTGTTCAGGCCTCCTTAAGCGAACTGACTTGCGCCGGTAAAGATCACTTCGATCTCATCACCGTCGTCGTAGCCTGTGACATTCTGATTGAAAAGAACGCGCGCGACGCTGTACTCAGTGCCGCCTTCGTTGGTCCAAGGGATAAGGCGAGCGGTGGTGAGCTCAACCATGAGCAGCGAGTGAGTCCCAGCGGTAAGCGTGGTCCCTGCAAGCGCCTTAGTGCGACCGAAGACAACGACCTCAACAGCGTCGCCGGTTGAGGCGCTGCGCTGGGCGATCCCGTCGACCCTTTGCCCGTTGGCGCCGTTCGCGAGTCCTACTTTTCCAGCCGCTGTAATAACAACAGCCTGAAGAGCGGTGATCGCTTCAGCCGCGATAAAAGTGACAGTGTCAGAATTTGAGAGACGGCTCATGTTTAGCCCTCCATAGCAGCGAGGAAGAACTCGCGGTCAGTGGTTCGGATCAGGTTGAGTGCTTCGCTGAAGCTAACGCTCTTCTCGGCGGCGAGAGTCTTCGCGCGCTCGGCAAGGGTCTCGCGGTTGATCTGCTCACCGCTGGCGCCGTGGCCGACCTCACGGAGAGAGACGACAGAGCCAGCCTTTCGCTCGGCGAACATCGCCCAGAAAGCGTCGTCACCGTTCTGTGCCTGGTTCCAAGCCTTCTCGGCGAGTGCGACCTCGGCGGGAGAGATCCGACCAGAGCGGACGAGCTCGTCGACGGCGCCCTTGCGCTTGACGCTCTGGTTCTCCTCACGGAGAGCGGTGAGCTGCTCACGGAGAGTCGAGACCTCTGCGAGAAGGAGAGCGGAGCCCTCGTTGCTCTCGCTCATGGAGTAGTTTCGCTTCTCCATCATCTTCTCTTTGTCGTCTTCCTCGGCGAGGCTCTTCTTGTCCTCTTCCTCGGTCATCTTCTTCTCGTCCTCATCCTCGGCGAGGTTTTTCTTGTCCTCGTCTTCGGTGAGTCGTTTCTCCATCTCGGCGACCATCGCCATTTTCTGAAGCAAGAGGTCGACAAGATCCTCATGCTCCATCTTTAGTAGGTTCTCACGGGTTTCCATGAGGTGCGCCTCCTCTGTGAGTAAAACACGATCAACCGCGCTCGCTGTTTGCTGCGGTCGGGGGGTAAGAGTGACAGCAAGAAGTTGGGCGCCTCCTGTGGGAGCTCCGCTTTCTCGCGCGTAGACTTCGCCCATCACAAACTCTGGAGACGACCAGAGAGAGCCTTGAGCTTCAGCGACTGTTTTGAGTCCTCGCTCGTTGTAAGCGGGGATAGCGATCAAACACTGCCCATCTTCGGAGAGGCGAAGGTCGACGATTTCGCCGAGAGCTCCGCCGGTCTCTGGAGTGTTTGATCCAAAAGAGGGAGAGCTTTGGTGATTCCAGTCGATGATCACTGGATCGCTCTCTTTGCGTGCCTGGTAGACGCGAACAATCTCCGCGAGCATTTTAGGCGTCACTTCGGCGATCGTCTCACCGCTCATGCGAGAGGCGACGGTTCCAGCGCGGAGCGTGACGAATGGTCGCCCTAACTGCTGGCCATCTTCGACGACGACGGTNAGNCCGTCGATNTCNATCTCCTCCGCTTCGGAGAAGGTAAAGGCTCTCTCTGTCAANTGTCTNCTCATCNGCTGCNTTCATCTGNTNNACCACCTTTCTCGCCCANGCAAAGCCCGCNTCGCCTCCCCATCCGTGCCAAGCCTGCCAGCCTTTGCCCTGCTCATCCCAAGTCTCGCCNTTCTTGTCGACNTCATGACGAGTGAAGAAGGCGAGCATTCTGCGGGCCGTCTCTGGTGAGACTTCTAGACCGTTCTTGAGATCGCGAGCTCGCGCGATGCCTATCGCTGTCATCCCTCTTTGTGACTCTGGTTTCTCCGCGCGTACCTCTAGAGCTCGCGCCGCTGCTTCTTGCGTACCCTTGGAGGGGGTGAAGTCAATGTGCGCGTATTTCTTAGGGAGCTCCGCTAGCTTCTCGCTCGCTTCTTTCGCTTTGTATTGAGGGTGCTCTTTAGGGAGGAGATCGAGGTCTGTATCGTATGCCTTCTTTCGCTGTCCCGTTCCGACCAGTTTCAAGAACGCTTTGACACGCCCGAGCGCCCATTGATCACGAGAGGTGACCGACGGACGGTGAGAGGTAGAGAAGGCTCCAGCCCCTCGCCTATAAACAGCCTTGAGCATGCCAAGATCCACACGACGACCCTTCGCCTCGTGCTTCTCATTATGCTCGTCGCGCATATTCTCAAGCGCCTTCTCGGTTCGATCCGAGACTTTGATTGATCCGCGCGTGCCTGAAGCGGAGCCTTTAGGATTCCGCTTTGATCCGGTCCTTTGATCTCGCTTGGGCGCTGGAGTCTTGGGGTCATCCTTGCGGCGCTCTTGTAGACGCTTAGCCTTGCGCTTGAAGCTCATTTCATCCCCCTCTTCATCGCTCGATAGCGCTCACTTAGAGCGGTCGCGCCTCCTCCGAGACCAGCGCTTACGCGGTCGAAGTAGGTTCGCGCCGCTTCTTCTGGGAGCTCACCCGCGCCGATCCGCTCTCTGATCGCGCGCTCCAGATCGTCTTCTGGAGTGAGCAAGCCAAACTGAACCAGCGGAGCGAGAGCGGCGAGGCTCTCCGCGAGCTCGTCAGCGTCGAGACCAGAGTGAACGAGTCGAGGAAGCTGTGAGGGTGAACAGTCTCCATAATTCCATCGGAGAAGGCGCCCGATTGTTCCGCCGCCTCTTCGATCCATCCCGCCGACGGAAGANGAGATCATNTCGCAGAGATTGAGCGCGGAGCGTCGGAAAACAGAGAGGTGAACTTCNCCGACTGNTCCNNGATCCCGTGTCNGTGGTTCCGAGATTCATGAAGNNNGCAAGGAAGGCCATNGANAGNTGNTGNTCNCACTCNTTGATNGTNGCGAGCGCGTGNGAGCTNTCNAGCTTNTGCTCNCCNAAGGTCTGNAAGCTNACNACCGGATTATCCACCNAGAANGNTCTGCTCTTGNGCGATNTANGCTTGAGCTTGAGACGCCGCGCGNTCAATCATCTCGTCGATATCTGTATCAGTCANNCCAGCCGCTTCAGCCGCTGACCGATCGACAGCGACGCGAGGAGTCGCGACTGCCCAGCGCTCCATACCTACGCCGAGAAGGTTCGCGGTTCTTTGCTTGAATCGCCACCACCACCACGCGGGACGAAGAAGCCCGCGCCCCTCGAAGTTTGAGCCCGTTCGATTCAGGGTGAGGAGGAGCAGTTTAGAGGCTGGGATCGGCTCCGGAGGAAGAGTGTTCCCTCGGAGCTGCTGACAGACCGCTTCAAGGGTCTGACCGTCGAGCGACTCCCAACGTAAATGCGCTGAAGGCTCGCGGTCGGCGTAGAGGTCGAGCCAGACTCGCGGCGTTCCGTTCTCGTCGTCGGCGATCTTGTAGAGCTCTTCCGCGTAGCGATAGCCAATCGGCGCGAACTCCCAAAGATACTGAAGCTGATCTTCCCATGAGAGAGACATCTGCCCTGGGTAGCCATCAAAACCCCAGCATTCGTTAGCATATCGCGCGAACTCTTTTGACCGCTCGTCCGTGTCGTCGCCTGGCACCCATCGCCAAGACGCCTCG
>FUFK010042619.1_pt1 | contig 29727 bp, 23 predicted proteins | sample 1021851 | NCBI WGS metagenome assembly FUFK01 (sample SAMEA51879418, study PRJEB19060) | metagenome | reverse complement strand
TAATATTAATATAAAAAAACTTATCCCTGATGATACAATTTCAATTAACAATGGAGGTATTTTGCCAATTGGTAAAAAAGATAATTCATGGATACATAGNCAAATNGANTTGATAGCAAAATATNATAATTTTTCATTAAGTGATCCTATAAANAAAATACCTAAAGAGGGGTTAGATTTTATATTAAATGGAGGAAAAAAAAGTTTTACAATTAATTCTAAAGAACTTGGAGTAAAAAGAGAATATGATATAGACTATATGGGTATTGAGTCTTTTATTAAAGAACAACTTACTAACAATGAATCAAAAAGTTTGAGAAGATGGGCTATGCAATTTGTAGATATCAACAAATGTAGCACATGTAAAGGAAGCAGATTAAAAATTGAATCCAGATCATTTAAAATTAATAAGAAAAATATTTTTGAGTTAACAGAAATGGATCTTTCAGAGCTTAAGGATTGGTTTAAAAATTTAAATAACAATTTATCAAAAAAAGACCTAAAAATATCTGAGGAAATTAGTAAAGAGATTTTAATAAGAACTCAGTTTTTGATTGATGTTGGATTAGAATATTTAACTCTATCAAGATCTACAAAATCTTTATCTGGAGGTGAAGCTCAAAGAGTAAGGTTAGCAACCCAAGTTGGCTCTCAACTTGTTGGAGTATTATACATATTAGACGAGCCAAGCATAGGACTTCATCAAAAAGATAATATTAAACTAATTGATTCATTAAAAAAACTAAGAGACTCAGGAAACTCAGTAATTGTTGTAGAGCATGATAAAGAAATGATTTTAAGTTCTGATCATATTATTGATTTAGGACCAAATGCAGGTATAAATGGTGGCAAAATCATTTACGAGGGTTCACCTGAAAAAATTAAAAAAGCTAAAACAATTACTGCAGATTACATAAATGAAATTAAAAAGATAGAAGTACCAAAAAAAATNAGAGAAGGAAGTGGTGAAGTCNATNAANATTTATGGNTGTAAAGGNAATAANNTAAAAAATATAGATGTAGAATTTCCTCTTGGAAAAATGATTGCGGTTACTGGAGTATCCGGAAGTGGGAAGTCAACCCTGGTTAATGAAACCTTATACCCTATTCTAAATTCTAAAATATATAATTCAGTAAAGTCTCCTTTGGAATTCAAAACAANTGATGGGCTTGATAATATAGATAAAGTTGTAGAGGTTAATCAACAACAAATAGGCAGAACTCCTAGAAGTAATCCTGCAACATACACGGGGGTTTACGGTGAAATAAGAAAACTTTTTTCAGAAACTGTTGAAGCAAAAATTAGAGGTTATAAGCCTGGTAGATTTAGCTTTAATGTTGCTGGAGGTAGATGTGAAAATTGTAAAGGAGGAGGAATGAAATTAATTGAGATGAACTTTCTTCCTGATGTTTTTGTGGAGTGTGAAGTTTGTAATGGTAAAAGGTTTAATAGAGAAACTCTTGAAGTTAGATATAAAGGCAAATCCATTTCAGATGTACTTGATATGAGTGTTTCAAAATCTTTAGATTTTTTTTCATCCATTCCAAAGATTTACAACATTCTAAAAGCTATTGACAGTGTTGGTCTTGGATATATTACTCTTGGGCAGTCTTCTACAACTTTATCTGGAGGTGAATCACAAAGAATTAAGCTTGCAAGTGAGCTCTCAAAGAAGGACACAGGAAACACATTATATATTCTTGATGAACCAACCACTGGTTTACATTTTGAAGATATAAGAATATTATTGAATGTTTTAAATCAATTAGTTGACAAAGGAAATACAATAATAATTATTGAGCATAATCTTGACGTAATTAAGCAAGTAGATCATATTATTGATATTGGACCTGAAGGTGGAAAAAATGGTGGTAAATTAGTAGATTCAGGAAGTCCAAATACAATAATAAAAAATGATAAAGGGTATACAAGTAGATTCCTTTCTAAGGAAATAGAATAATGAAAAAATATTTTATAATTTTTTGTTTTTTAATTTTTGGACCAATAACCTATGGCCAATCGAATACTATATATAAAATTGATGTTGAATTAAATCCTGAAGTTCAAACATTACTAATTAGACAAAAAGTAGAATTTATTAATAATTCAAAGTTTGATATTGATAAATTATTTCTTGAAGACTGGTCAAATTCATATAGTAATACAGACACTAAACTTGCTAAAAGAATTTCTGATGAATACTCGCGTTCGTTTTCTTTTTCAAAAAAAAGACAAAGAGGCTATACGACCATTAATGAGCTCCATTCAGAAAACTTGGAAGAGTGGAAAAGATTAGAGGATAGTGATATAATTGAATTAAAACTCTCAAAACCATTATTATCAAATGAGTCCATTGAAATTATTGTTGATTATTCAATAAAACTACCTGATTCAAGATTTACTGGATTTGGCTATGACGATGATAACTTTTACCTAAAAAATTGGATTATCGTACTCTCTAGTATAAATAAATCAAAATGGGCAAAACAGAATAATCTTAATCTTGATGATCAATCAATTAATTTTTCTGATTATTATATAGTGTTCAAGATTAAAAAAGATTATAAACTATTTTCAAATCTTGATAAATTATCTGAAGATTTAATTAAAGATCAAAAAATAATATCATTAAGTGGAATAAATAAAAAAGAAATAAAAATCAATATTTTAAAAGAAGATGTATTCTTAAAATTAGAAAACAAAGGTATCATAACTGAAACAGATATATTTAAACTTTCTTCAATTTCAGACACTAGGTATAATTATAATAGGATATCTGAATTTATCTCTAATTATTTTGTAGATAATAAACCTAATAAGTTAATGGTCTCAAAAAATGATTATGATTTAAGTCCATTTTATGGACTTAATCAACTACCTAGGTTTTTAAGTCCATTTCCTGACGATTTTCTTGAAGAAATAGTCTTCTTAAAATCATTTACAATGAATTACATAAATAGTATTATTGATTTTAACAAAAGAGAGTTTCATTGGATCTATAAAGGATTAGAAATATATCTTATCGATAAGTATATTAAGAGTTATTATCCAAGGGCAAAATTTATTGGATATTATTCTGGTAACAGACTTTTAAAAAATTATGAAATTTCTAAAATAAACTTTACGGATCTTTTTTTAAACTATTCTGAGTACATACAGAGGTTGAATATACATCAATCAGACATACTGCCTAGTGACAAGTTAACAAGAATTAATGAAGAAATTGCATCACCATACCATGCAGGGATAGGTCTAATTTACCTAGAGAATTTAATTGGAGAGGATCAATTTAGATCACTGATTCAAAAAATCGTTAACATTAAATCAAATAAAGAACTAGACGAAATTTTTAATGAAAATTATGACTACGACTTAAGTTGGTTTTTGGAAGATTACATAGGAAAAAGACAATCTATTGATTTAAAAATTCAAAAAACAGATAATAATCTATTTAAAATCACTGAAAAAAATAATATTCAAGTCCCATACTCTATTAGTTTTATTAAAGATGATTCAATTATTAGTAGAAAATTTTTTACTCAGTATAATGAAATTGAAAAACCTAAAATTGAATTTGATTATGTTGCAATCAATCATTTAAATAAATTACCTGAGTTAAATAGAAACAATAATTATATTCACAACTCAGATAATAAACCAATTCGAATTAGATTAATAAGTGACTTAGATGATCCAAAAAAAAGAAATTTATATTTTCGTCCAGAAATTACTTACAACTTATATGATGGACTTTCTCCAGGTATTAATTTTTCAAATAGAGGAATAAAAAATAAGCCTTTTTCATATGAAATATTTTCACAATATGCTTCAAAAGAAAAAACACTAGTAGGGTCTTTAAATTTAAAATATCAAGTAAATAATGAGATAAATGATAATTTCTCAACTGTTTACAATATATTTTATAAAACAAATCATTATAATGAAGATTTAAGATTTCAGGTTTTTTCACCATCAATAACTGTAAATTTTAGAGACAACAATAATCTTAGATCAAATATTAGAAGATCATTTTCAATTTCCATGTATAGTGTAAATAAGGACTCAAATAATGTAAATGACAATAAACTTAATAATTATAGTATATATAATCTTGGATATTATTATAGTGATATAGATATAATAAAATATTTAAAATCATCAGTTAACACAGAGTTTTCAAATAATTTTGGTAAAATAAATTTAGTATTTGATTACAGAAAGATATTTAATAGCAATAGGCAATTTCAAGCTAGGGTTTATCTAGGTAAGTTCTTTTGGAATAATAGAAATTTCCAGAACTTTAATTATAACCTAGGCAGATCAGGAGGATATCTTTTTTTAGATAATTATCTAGGAAGATCTGAAAGAACTGGACTTTTAAGTCAGCAGTTTATTATGGCCGGAGGTGGCTTTAAATCATTTTTTGATAATCCTACAACAGATAACTTTATGCTTACCACAAACCTAAATATCGGTTTATGGAAGTGGATAGAAGGATATTTAGATCTAGGAATGCTTAAAGATAAGGGAGAGAAATCAAGGCACTTTTACGGAACAGGTCTTAGACTTAATTTACTACCAGATTTTTTTGAACTTTATTTTCCAATTAGCTCAAGTAATGGCTTTGAATTGTCTCAAAAAAGCTATAGCAAAAAAATAAGATTTATAGTATCATATAACCTAGAATCATTGGGGAATCTCTTCTCAAGAAGATGGCTATAATTTAATTGTTCTAATTATTTGTAAATTTGCGGTCCCTATGAGTACATCTAGTTCTATTAAAGAAGAGATTAGTTTAAAAAAGTTTAAGGAAAAAGTTCTAAATGACTTTAGAACAATCTGCCTAAGTAGAGAAATAAGTATACTTGGAAGACGAGAGGTATTGCTGGGTAGAGGAAAGTTTGGAATTTTTGGAGATGGAAAAGAACTACCTCAAGTTGTTATGAGTCATTTTTTTAAAAATGGAGATTTTCGCTCAGGTTATTACAGGGATTTAACAATTTTATTATCACAAGATTTACTTTCTGCCAGAGAATTTTTCTCAGCAATCTATGGTCATCCCGATCAAATTTATGAAAGGATGGCAGGTGGTCGACAAATGGTTGGACACTTTCTAACAGATCTTATAGATGAAAACAAAGAGTGGATAAATCAAACATCTCAAAAAAATCATATTTCAGACGTATCCCCTACTGCTAGNCAAATGTCAAGANTGGTTGGTCTTGGATTAGCCTCAAAAATTTATAGAAACGATAATGTTAAAGACTCTGAGAAATTTTCAAAAAATGGTAACGAAATTGTATGGGGTACTATTGGAAATGCAAGCACAAGTCAAGGAATATTTTTCGAGGCAGTTAACGCATGTGGAGTTCTTCAAATTCCTGCAGTTATTAGTGTATGGGATGATGATTATGGAATTTCTGTTCATAATAAAGATCATACNACNAAAGAAAGTATTTCAGAAGCTCTATCAGGATTTCAAATAAATAAAGAATCTGCGGGTATAGAAATACTAAAAGTTAAAGGTTGGGACTACCAGTCATTAATGAGGACGTATTCACATGCAGAAAAAATTGCTAGAGAACATCATATACCTGTACTTGTTCATGTTACAGAACTTACGCAACCTCTTGGACACTCAACTTCAGGTTCACATGAAAGATACAAGTCAATGGAAAGATTGAATTGGGAAGAAGACTATGATTGTAATAGAAAATTTGAAGAATGGATTATAAAAAATAAAATTTCAACAAAAAAGAAAATTGAAAGTATCAAAGCTGAAATTAAAACCTATGTTACGGATGAGAGAAAGTTAGCATGGGAATTGTATCAAAGACCAATTAAAGAAGCAAAAATTGATTTATTAGATAAAATCAAATCTTTAACAAACCCAATAGATGATGAAATTAATTCATTAATTTCTAATATTGACGACTCAAACTTTTCAGATATAATAAAGGTTTGTAGAAGATTACTTTACAAATTACCACCGGGAGAGTCCCAGGACAGAGAGGAACTTATTAGTTGGAGAAATAAATATTTAAATATTCTAGAAGAAAAATATTCATCAGATCTATATTCAATTGAAATTTCAGATCTAAAGAATATTGATTACACTAAAGCTGAATATTCAGATACACCTAATAAAGTTGACGGTAGAATAATTCTAAGAGATAATTTTGATAAAATATTAGAGATTAATTCTAAAGTATACATATTTGGAGAAGATGTTGGAAAGATTGGAGATGTGAATCAAGGACTCGAAGGTCTTCAAAATAAATATGGTGAAAATAGAGTATTTGATACTAGTATAAGGGAGTCTACTATTGTTGGACAAGGAATAGGAATGTCCCTTAGAGGTCTAAGACCAATTGCAGAGATTCAATATCTTGATTATATACTGTATGCTCTTCAAATTCTCAGTGATGATTTATCTACATTTAGTTATAGAACATTAGGAAAACAGAAAGCTCCATTGATTGTTAGAACTAGAGGGCATAGACTTGAAGGAATATGGCATTCAGGATCACCTCTAGGTGGAATGATTAGCTTCTTAAGAGGAGTATTTATTCTTACACCAAGAAATATGACAAAGGCTGCAGGATTTTATAATAGTTTATTGGATATTGAACAGCCTGCTATTGTTATTGAACCTTTAAATGCCTACAGAGTAAAAGAGGAACTTCCATTAAATTACGGTGAGTTTAAAACACCTATAGGAGAAGTTGAAATTCTTGAGGAAGGAAATGATTTAACAATAGTCTCGTATGGCTCAACCCTAAACATAGTTCATAAAGTAGCTAAAGAAATAAAAAAATTCAACATTAATTGTGAAGTAATTGATCTGCAATGTCTAATTCCTTTTGATTTATCTAAAAATATTATTAAGAGTATTAAAAAAACAAATAGACTTATGATTGTTGACGAAGATGTTCCAGGTGGAGCTTCAAGTTATATTCTTCAAGAACTTTTAAATAATCAAAATATATATAAATATCTTGACAGTGAACCAAAACTAGTAACTGCCAAAGAACACAGGCCTCCATATGGTTCAGATGGTGACTATACTAGTAAGCCTTCGTTTGAAGATATTTTTGATGAAATCTATGATTTAATGAGAGAGTCAGACCCAAATAGGTTTAAGAAACTATCCTAATATTAAAACACTAATTTTTAAAGATCTTATAGATTAGTTCGTTTAAAATACCTTCATGATTTGTTGCATCAAAATCGATACCTTTTGACCTCTTGTCTGCTTCAAGTAAAAAATTAAAAATCTTTGATATTCTTTTCATTGGATAGTAAACTGAAGCCCTTTTGTATTCCTCGATGAAATATGGGTTAACTCCAAGAGTCTTAGCTGCTTCATTTTTATTCTCTAATGAATGATAGATAAATAATTTATTAAAAAAGGAATAAATGGTACCTATTATTACTGGGATTGGGTATTTCTTTGAATTCTTTAACATATATGAGATCAGATCTTGTGATTTTCGATAATTATTCTTTCCAATTTCTTTAGTTAACTCAAAAAAATTGTACTCTTTACTAAATCCAATTATATTTTCAACTTCTTCAGGTCTTATTACTTGATCTTTATTAGAATTAAGTTGTAATTTTTCAAGTTCATTATCAATTTGTGATAAGTCATTACCAACAAAGTCTGCAATAATTTTAATTGAATTAGGATGAAGGTTAATAGATTTTTCTTTTGACTGCTGCTCAATCCATTGATATACCTGACTATCATAAATCTTTTTCGATTCGAAAACAATCCCATATTTTAAGCAATTTTTATATACTTTCTTCCTTTTATCAATAGAACTATTAAAAGATAAGACCAGAATTGATTTGTTATTGAGATTTTCAATATATGAGTTAATTAAGTTAAAATCGTTTGATAAGTTCTTAGAGTCTTTTACAACAATTAGATTAAAATCTCCAACCAGAGGATACCTTTTTAAAAAATCAACAACTTCATTTTCTTGATTTTCATCTGATTTTTTTGAATAAATCTTCTTTAAATCAAAATCAACAGCATCAGCTTTTACAGATGAATTAATTATGGCATTTATAAGATTATCAGAGAAGAAACTCTCATCACCATGNATNAAATAAATTGGTGAAAGTTTGCCATTATTTATATCATTAATTAATTTGTTGTATTCTGACATTTTATGAAGAAACTAAACTTTCCTGATTTTCAATTTAAAATTAAAAAAGAAAACAACAATAATGTCATTTTTGATGAAATTCGAAAAAAATGGATTGTCTTAACCCCTGAGGAATGGGTAAGACAAAATTTTATTAAGTATTTAATTTCAAAAAATTACCCTAAATCATTAATAAATTGTGAAAAATCATTTTTTATAAATAAAGTTTTAAAAAGATATGATATTGTTGTATATGATATTAATGGCAAGGTAAGTATTTTGGTAGAGTGTAAATCTCATAATATTAATATTATTAAGGAACATTTTGATCAGGTAATGCGATATAATATTGAATTAAAAAGTGAAATGATTATTGTTACAAATGGATTAAATCATTTTTATTTTAAATTGGACAAGAATATAAATGAATATATTCAAGAAAAAGATCTAATATTTTACAATAAATGAGAATCGGGATTGCAATACTTAATTGGAATGGAATAAATCTTTTAAAATCTCACCTAAAAGGAGTAGTTGATAAATCTGGAGACTCTACAGTCTATATAATTGATAATAATTCTCATGATAATTCATTAGAATTTGTAAAAAAGAATTTTCCACAAGTCAAATTAATAAGTTTAGATAAAAATTATGGTTTTGCAGAAGGATATAATATTGGTCTAAAGCATGTAAATGAAGAAATAGTATGTATACTCAATAATGATGTTGAAGTAACATACAAATGGCTTGATCCTATTAAGAGAAAATTAAAGGAAAAGAAAAACTGTATTATTCAACCCACTATTATGGATTTTAACAATCGAGAATATTATGAGTATGCCGGTGCTTCTGGAGGATTTATAGATAAGTTTGGGTATCCATTTTGTAGAGGAAGAATTTTCTACACTTTAGAGAAAAATACAAATCAGTATTCTGATGATAAAATATTTTGGGCTTCAGGAGCTTGTATGATTATTCCGAAAAGAACATTCTATGAATTGGGAGGATTTGACAAAAGTTTTTTCGCACATATGGAAGAAATAGACTTGTGTTGGAGAGGGTTTAATAAAGGAATTGAATGTTTCTCATCTACTGATTCGCTTGTATACCATGTTGGAGCAGCAACTTTAAAGGAAAATGCTAATAAAAACTATTTAAACTATCGGAATTCATTAATAATGTTAACAAAGAATCTACCTTTAAATTCTCTATTATATGTTCTGTTTATTAGAATAATTTTAGATATGATTTCAATTTTTAGATTCTTAATGACAGGTAGAATAGATCTTTCAATATCAATAATTAAAGCTCATTTGAACTACTTTAATCAGGCTAATAAAATTTTAAGAAATAGAGAAAAATCTTTAAAAAAAGAAAACTATTACAGAATTCGCAGTATTGTATTCAATTACTTCATTTTAGGAAAGAAAAAATTCTTTAGTCTCTAATACAATAATTTAGCATAAAAATATTAAGTTTGTAGCTGACTAATTAATAACCAATATATTTTGATATGAAAAATAACATTTTTATTGTAGGAGTTTTAGGTTTACTTCTAACTTCGTGTGTATCTCAAAAGAAATACTCAGACTTAGAGAGCCTTCAGCAAAATACAAAGGAATTATTAGATAGTGCAACTGCTAAGCTAAATGCTGCAGAAACTCAACTTTCAGCAACTTCTGAGAGATTATCTGCATTATCTGAACAAAACAAATTTTTAAGAGCTAATAATCAAGATCTAATTGACAATATTGGAAATTTAACTACTCTAACTCAAAAAGGAGCAGAAAATCTTGAAAGATCTCTTGAAAGTATTAAAGAAAAAGACTTAATCATCACAAGAATGCAAGATGCTGTTACTAAGAGAGACTCTGTAACTTTAGCACTTGTTCAAAGTTTTAAAAGCTCGCTTGGAACACTTAGCGATGATGATATAGAAATTAATGTTGAAAAGGGTGTAGTTTATGTATCTATTTCAGATAAACTACTTTTCAACAGTGGAAGCTTTACTGTAACAACTAGAGCTAAAAATGTGTTAGAAAAAATCGCTAAAGTAATAAGTGATAAGCCAGATCTTGAATTTATGGTTGAAGGTCATACAGACAACATGCTAATTGATCAAGAAAAAGCAGCTGAAACTATTCCTGGAGTTCTTGATAACTGGGATCTTTCTGTAAAAAGGGCAACTTCTGTTGTTAGAATTTTACAAAATGATTACGGTGTAGATCCAACTAAACTAGTTGCTGCTGGTAGAAGTTTTTACATGCCTATAGCTGACAATGATTCTTCTGTATCAAGAGCTGTTAATAGAAGAACTAGAATAATTGTCCTTCCTAAACTTGATCAGTTTACTAAACTTATTGAGGAAGGAATGAGCATGAATGTTCCTGCCACAGGACCAAGTAATACAATTAGCTCAGATAATAAACCTGACTAAAATCATTATTGATTAGTTAAAAAACAAGCGTGATATATATCACGCTTTTTTTTTATATTTTATTTAGCTTGGCAAACCTTAATAATAGATTTTTTTGACCAAATTTTGAAAAATCAACAATTGCTCTAACATCATTATTAAGCCCCTCTATTTTTAATATTTTGCCAAGTCCAAATTTTTCATGAGAAACTTTATCCCCTTCTGAAAAGTTGATTTCAATAGAACTATTTTTAATAGCTGAAGATGATATTTTCTTTAAGTTTCCTTTTGGTTTAAATAATATCTTTTTCTTTGGGAACTTTTCAGATATTGGTTTAAAGTCAGCTTGTTTTGTAATATTTACAAAATCCTTATCAATTTCATTTATAAATCTACTCTCCTCACAATAAATTAGCTTTCCCCATCTATATCTAGAGTTAGCATATGATAAATACAGGTTTTGTTTTGCCCTAGTTATTCCAACATAAAATAGCCTTCTTTCTTCCTCTAGTTCTGATCGTGTGTTATAACTTAAAGCAGATGGAAAAAGATCCTCTTCAAGGCCAACTATAAAAACATTTTTGAATTCAAGACCCTTTGATAGATGAAGCGTCATCAAAGAGATATAGTCTTCATTATCCTGCTCAATATCGAAGTCTGTTGAAAGTGAGACATTTGAAAGAAACTCTGATAGTCGATCATTAGAGTCAACTATTTCTTTTTGATCCTCAATAAAATCTCTTAGTCCATTTAATAATTCTTGAACATTTTCAACTCTTGAAATTCCTTCCGGAGATTCATCTTTTTTTAACTCATCAATAATCTTGACTCTATTAATTAATTCTTTAGTTAAATCAAAAGCATTTAATTTCTCGTTTTCGATTTTAAAAACTTCGATTAAGTCAATAAAATTTTGAAGTTTTAACGAAACTGAAGAAGAAAAAGGAATATGTAACTCTTTATGTTTCTTTATTGTATCATAAAGGCTTAGATTATTTTTTTGAGCTGCAATAATAATTTTATTAATTGTANCCAGACCAATTCCTCTAGCTGGATAATTTATAACTCTTTTAAGACTTTCTTCATCATTACTATTTATAATTAATCTTAAATATGCAATAATGTCCTTTATTTCTTTTCTATTGTAGAATGAAACTCCACCAAATATTCTATATGGTATTTTATTTAATCTTAGTGAATCTTCAATAGGCCTAGATTGTGCATTTGTTCTATAGAGTATGGCAGTATCTGAAAGATTAGAATCATTTATAGTTTGTATTTTTTGACAAATTGATCTAGCCTCGGCAATATCTGATTGATTTGAAGAAATTTGAACTTTATCTCCAAAATCGTTTTCTGTCCATACTTCTTTATCAATTTTATTTTTATTATGATCAATAACAGAATTAGCAGCGTTTACTATATTTTTTGTGGATCTATAATTTTGTTCAAGCCTAAAGATTTCNACATCGTCGTAGTCATTTCTGAAATTTATAATATTGTTAATATTTGCACCTCTAAATGAATAGATGCTTTGCGCATCGTCACCAACAACGCAAATATTCTGATACTTATCAGACAATGATTTTACAATAAGATATTGGGAGTTATTTGTGTCTTGATACTCATCTACGAGTATATATTTAAATTTTTCTTGGTACTTTGCTAGGACTTCAGGGTGATTATTTAATAGTTCATTAGTTTTCATTAAAAGGTCATCAAAGTCCATTGAGTTTGATTTTATCAATCTATCATTATATTCTTTATAAATATTTCCTGTCTCAGGTTTTCTTGATAAATTATCAGACTCAACTANTTCATTATTAGAGAAATAACCATTAACNGTTATAAAGTTATTTTTAAGAGTTGAAATTCTATTTCTAATTGATTTTGATCTGTAAACATCCTTGTCTAAGTTCATTTCTTTAATAATAGATGAAATTAGTCTTTCAGAATCTTGTNTATCATAGATAGTAAAATCCGAAGTAAAACCAATTTTATGAGCTTCAAATCTTAATATTTTAGCAAAAACTGAATGAAAGGTACCCATCCATATACTTTTTGAATCACTTTCACCAATCATTGATGATATTCTAAGCTTCATTTCACGAGCAGCTTTATTGGTAAATGTTAAAGCTAAAATTTCAAATGGATCTACATTGTTGTTGACTAAGTGGACTATTTTATATGTTAAAACTCTTGTTTTTCCTGATCCAGCTCCTGCAATTACCATTGATGGGCCATCCGTCTTCAAGACTGCACTCAATTGAGCATCATTAAGATCATTTAGATAAGATTTGTTATCTTCTAACATTATTATAAATTTAACTAATTAATGAATTTTAATTACCCTATAACCATTAATTAAATCAATACTTATGAAAAAATTATCATTAATTATATTCTTTTTCATTTTTCAATTTAGTTTTTCTCAATCTANTGANGATCAAATNAAAAATATTGAACAAAAAGTAATTTCATGGAGACATGATTTTCACAAACANCCCGAACTATCAAATAGAGAGTTTAGAACATCTGAAGTAATAGCAAAACATTTAGAATCACTAGGTATATCAGTTAAAAGAAACGTTGGAGTAAATGGGGTCGTTGGTATACTAGAAGGAAGTAAAGAAGGTAAGGTTGTTGGATTAAGAGCAGATATGGATGCACTCCCAATTACAGAAAAAAATTACCTTCCTTTTATGTCAATAAATGATGGAGTTATGCATGCATGTGGACATGATAGTCATATGGCCATTCTTATGGGGGCTGCAGAAATATTATCTAAGAATAGAGATTTTGAAGGTACTGTAAAGTTTATTTTTCAAGGAGCTGAAGAAGGCCCTCCCCCTGGTGAGGAAGGAGGTGCAAGAATGATGATTAAAGAGGGGGTTTTAAAAAATCCAGATGTAGATGTAATTTTTGGTCTTCATATAGCTGCTCAACTACCCATGAATAAGGTTTACTATAAACCAAGAGGCTTTTATGCATCTTCTTCGAGGTTTACAATTAAAGTAATTGGGACTCAAGCTCATGGAGGAACTCCTTGGCTTTCAGTTGACCCTATTATCATCACCGCACAAATAATTAATTCGATTCAAACAATTATTTCAAGAGAATCTGAGTTAACTAAAGAACCTGCGGTTATTTCATTTGGTAAAGTGGAGGGAGGAAATAGATTTAATATTATTCCAAATGAGGTGAATTTAGTAGGAACTATTAGATCATTAGATTATGGAATGAGAGATTACATAAAAAAAAGGATTATTGAACTTTCAGAAGGAATTGCTAAATCATATGGAGGGAAAGCTATAGTTGAAATTGATGATGGTGCTGACATTACATACAATGATCCTGAAATTATGGATAGAATGCTNCCATCTCTAAAAAAATCTGCTGGTAACGAGAATGTAGTACTAAGCAATGCTAAAACACTTGCAGAAGATTATGCATATTACTTAAACGAAATTCCAGGTTTTTTGTTTGAGTTGGGTGGATATAACACAAACGAAGAAAGAGAAGCTCCTGCACATCATACTCCTGATTTTTTTATAGATGATAGCTCAATGCTTCTTGGAGTTAAAGTAATGACAAATTTAGCATTAGACTTTTTAAAGAGTGAATAATGATTTTTTAAACCAATCTGTCGAATTTATTAAAGGTGTTGGTCCTTCAAGATCAAAACTTCTTAATGATGAATTGAATATTAAAACTGTAAAGGACTTAATAGACTTCTACCCTTTCAGATATATAGACAGAATGAGTTTTTTTAAAATTAATCAACTTCCCCTTAATAACTCAGAGGTTCAGATTATTGGTAAAATAAAATCAATAAAAAAAACTAAAGTTAGATATAGAGATAGGCTTAATTGTGAATTTTATGATGAAACGGGTAAAATTGATTTAATTTGGTATAGAGGATTTAGTTGGGTTGAAGAATCAGTAAAAGTTGACAAGGAGTATGTAGTCTATGGTAAACTAAACTGGTATGGCAATAAAGTCTCAATTGCTCACCCGGAAATAAAGACAAAAGAAAGTTTTGAAAGAAATATACCCAGAAGACTTCATGGAATATATTCATCAACTGAAAAATTAATAGCTGAAGGAGTAACACAAAAATACTTTGTTAAGATAATTTTTAATCTTTTAAATTCTATTGAAGTTCATATAAAAGAAAATCTATCAGCTTCCATATTAAAAGAATTTAGTCTTATTGACCGATATCAAGCCCTCATAAATATTCACTTACCTGAATCACAGGAATTATTATCACAGTCAATCAGAAGACTAAAATTCGAAGAGCTCTTTTTTAATCAAATAGGTTTTCAGTTAACTAAAAACGATAGAATAATAAAGCTTAACGGATTTAAATTTGAAAAGGTTGGTAATAATTTAAATGACTTTTACAATAAATCATTGCCTTTTAAATTAACTACAGATCAAAAAAAAGTTATAAAAGAAATTAGAAATGATTTTAGAGATGGAAAACAGATGAATAGATTACTNCAAGGTGATGTTGGNTCNGGTAAAACANTNGTCTCNTTNATGGTCATGTTAATAGCTATTGANAATGGTTNNCANTCNTGTATTCTTAGCACCAACTGAAATTCTTGCTAANCAACATTATAATTCAATTANAGANNTNNTNAAGNATCTAGANNTNGANATTGANCTATTAACTGGTTCAACAAAATNAAGAGACAGGACAAGAATNCANAGAAANTTAAAATCNGGANAAATTAANATNCTNNTAGGTACTCATGCAATATTGGAAGANATTGTNNAATTTAATAATCTTGGANTAAGTGTTATNGANGAACAGCANAGATTTGGNGTTGCTCAAAGAGCAAAACTNTGGAAAAAAAATAATCCNNCTCCNCATATTNTAGTTATGACTGCTACNCCAATNCCAAGAACTNTAGCNATGAGNATNTATGGAGANCTTGATNTNTCAACAATNAAAGANCTACCTCCNGGAAGAATNGAGACTAANACNGTNCANAAATATGACAAGAACAGACTCAGNGTTTTTAGTTTTNTAAAAAAAGANATAAAAAAAGGNAGACAAGTATATCTNGTATATCCTNTAATTAATGAATCTGANAAATTAGATTANAAAGATCTTATGGATGGNTATAATAGNATTGTNAGNGANTTTCCTAGACCTGATTATCAAGTNAGTATNGTNCANGGTAANATGAANNCAAAAGATAANGANTANGAAATGANTAGATTNATAAAAAANGAAACTCAGATTTTAGTNTCAACNACTGTNATNGANGTTGGNGTTAATGTTCCAAATGCATCAGTNATGGTAATTGAGAGNGCAGAAAGATTTGGANTATCTCAGCTTCATCAACTNAGAGGAAGAGTTGGAAGAGGAAANGATGAGAGTTANTGTATTTTAATGACAAAAGACAANNTNTCTGAAGANTCAAAGATTAGAATTGATACAATGGTTAAAGTNANTGATGGNTTNAAACTNGCAGAAGTTGATCTTAAACTTAGNGGNCCAGGAGATTTNNTNGGGACTAAACAAAGTGGNNNTTTAAAATTTAAANTAGCNGATATNATTTATGATTTTGATATNTTAAATGAGGCNAAAAATTGTGCAGANNAAATACTTAGTNAGGATCCNAAATTNATNNANAANGANAATTTACCNATTAGATATGANATTTCTACTTCNTCAAATTCAAAAAATTTATGGAGATATATAAGCTGATTAAGTATATTTGTTTATCAAACTAACCTTGTGAAAATATCAACTAACTGGCTTAAAGACTATCTTGAATCTGATCATACTCCAGAAGAGATATCTGAGATACTTACTAATTTAGGATTAGAAGTTGAAAAAATATCTGATTTCGAATCTATAAAAGGTGGGTTAAAAGGAGTTGTGGCAGGTAAAGTGCTAGAATGTGGTAAACATCCTAATGCTGACAGACTAAAAGTTACTTCAATAGATATTGGTAGTAACGAAGTCTTTGAAATTGTTTGTGGAGCTCCAAATATAGAAAAAGGACAAATTGTTCCTGTTGCTACAGTTGGTTCAAAAATATATACTAATGAAGGTATAGAAATAAAAATAAAAAAATCAAAAATTAGAGGCGTTGTAAGCAATGGTATGGTATGTGCTGAAGATGAGATTGGACTGGGTGACTCACATGAAGGCATAATGGTTTTAGAAAAAAATGTTAAACCCGGCACACCAATCAGTGACTTGTTTAATATACAATCAGATAAAATTTTGGAAATCGGACTTACTCCAAATAGATGTGATGCAATGTCTCATTATGGTGTAGCAAGAGATCTTAAAGCATTTCTAGACTATAAAAAAATTAAATCTAATTTAAGTTTACCATCAATTAACTCATTTAGTTCAGTTAATATTGATAAGGAGATCAATGTAAATGTTGAAGATTCAGAAAAATGCCCGTTTTATACTGGTTTGGTAATAAAGAATATAAATGTTGAATCTTCTCCTCAAGAAATTCAAAATAAACTTAAGTCAATAGGTCTTAAACCAATTAATAGCATTGTTGATATTACAAATTATGTAATGCATGAAATTGGTCAACCTCTTCATGCCTTTGATCTTGATAAAGTTGAAAATATAACAGTTAAATCATTAAAATCAGGAACAAAATTTAAAACTCTAGATGAAAGTGAAATAAAACTTAACAATGAGGATCTAATGATATGCTCTAATAGCGAACCTCTTTGTCTTGCAGGAATTTATGGTGGAATTGATTCTGGTGTTAGTGAGTCTACAAATAGCTTATTTCTTGAATCAGCAGTTTTTAAATCTGTTACAATAAGAAAATCATCAAAAAGACATCAACTTTTTACAGATGCTTCATACAGGTATGAAAGAGGGGTTGATCNAAGTAAAGTTATTTATGCTTTAAAAAGAGCCGCTATATTAATAAAAGAAATTAATCCAGAATGTCATATTTCAGAAATAATTGTTGAAGATAATTTGAAAAAAGAAATCAAAGATATTTATTTAAGATATGATAGAATTGAAAAGATTTCAGGACAACTTATTGATAAAGAAATAGTTACACAAATCCTAACTTCTCTTGATTTTGAGATAAAAGGACATAGTAATGATGGAATTAATTTGGTTGCACCTGACTACAGACATGATGTCTTTAGAGAAATTGATGTAATAGAAGAAATACTTAGAGTTTTTGGGTTTGACAACATTGATATAGATGATAAAATATCAATGAGTATTCCGAATAATTCTGATAATAAAAATTTTAAAATTGAATCGATTATTAGTAATCAATTAGTTGGTATTGGATTTAATGAAATAATTAATAATTCGATTTGCTCACCAACAACTAATGAAAAATTTAATGAGAATTCAGTAGAATTATTGAATCCACAAGGGATTGAGCTTTCAAACTTGCGTCAATCGTTAATTCCTAATTCATTAGAAACTATCAATCATAATATAAATAGACAAAATAAAGATTTAAAATTATTTGAAATTGGTAATGTATACTCTACTATTGATAATGAATTTCATGAAACAAGAAAAATTTTAATATCAGTAACTGGGAGTATATTTGATGAGAATTGGATGACAAAATATCAAGAAAACAACTTCTTTTATTTGAAAGGAGTCGTCGAAAAAATATTTACCATTCTAAACATAGAGAATATTAAATATGAAATTAATGAAGATGAATTATACAATTATAAATTAAATATTATAAAAGGAAAGCTAAAAATTGGATCCATTGGTGAGATTAACTCAAATTACGCTAATGACTTCTCTTTAGATCAAAAGATTAATATCTGTACTCTAAATTTAGACTTATTAAGACCTTCCTCACAAAAAGTTAAATATCAGGAAATATCAAAATTTCCATCTTCAAGGAGAGATCTTTCAATGATACTTAATGAGAATGTTTCCTTTGATGATATTAAGAATTTAGCCTATAAAGAAGAGAATAAAATCTTAAAAGAAATCAATTTATTTGATGAGTATAAGGATAAGAAAATTGGAAAAGATAAAAAATCATTTGCCATAAGTTTTACTTTCAATGACTCTAAAAAAACACTTACAGACAATGTTATTGACAAAATAATGACAAGATTGTCAGAAAAAATAAAATCAGATTTTGGAGCTGTAATTCGGGATAAGTAACTAATTATAAAGCTTCTCTCTTGCGGCTAGCACCTTATCATCATTAATATATTCACTAAACGGCAAGTAGCTATCAATTACCCCATTAGGAGTGATTTCAATTATTCTATTTGAAACTGATTCAGCAAATGCTCTATCATTCGAGCTAAGGAGAACTGTGCCTTTAAAATTAATAAGAGAATTATTAAATGCAGTTATTGACTCAAGATCAAGGTGGTTTGTTGGCTCATCAATAAGTAACACATTTGGTTTACCCATCATTATTTTTGATAACATACATCTAACTTTTTCGCCTCCAGATAAAACATTACAAGACTTTAAAGCTTCGTCTCCCCCAAATAGCATCCTACCAAGAAAACTCCTAATGAATAATTCTTCCCTTTCTTCATCATTATTAGCCCATTGTCTTAACCAGTCAACTAAAGAAATGTTTTTATCAAAAAAAGAATGATTATCCATTGGAAGATAACCAAAAGAAGTTGTTACACCCCAATTGAAAGAACCTTCTGTGGGATTAAGAGATCCTGAAATACAATCATAGAATAAATTAACAGATCTTGAATTTTTTGAAAGAATCAAAACCTTCTCACCTTTATTAAGATTAAAGCTAATGTCTTTGAAGTATGTCTCACCATCATTTTCATATGATAATGATTTTAGTTCAAGAATTTGATCACCAGCATCTCTTTCTTGCTCAAAAATAATTGCAGGATATCTTCTTGAAGAGGGTCTTATCTCCTCAATATTTAATTTTTCAATCATTTTCTTTCTTGCAGTGGCTTGTTTAGACTTTGCAACATTGGCAGAGAACCTAGAAATAAACTCTTGAAGTTCTTTTTTCTTTTCTTCTGCTTTTTTATTTTGCTGCTGCTTTTGTCTAGCCGCTAACTCACTTGACTGTTGCCAAAAACTATAATTACCAGAGTAGTGATTAATCTTGCTAAAGTCTATATCTGATGTATGTGTACATACTGTATCTAGAAAAAATCTATCATGAGACACTACAATAACTGTATTCTCAAATTCATTAATAAAATTTACTAACCACTCTACAGTTGTGTAGTCTAGGTCATTTGTTGGCTCATCCATAATCAATACATCAGGATTACCAAAAAGACACTGAGCTAGAAGAACTTTCACTTTCACTTTCTGATCAATATCATTCATAGATATATTATGTATTTCCTCAGAGATTCCAAGACTTGAAAGAAGAAAAGCGGCATCAGCATCTGCATTCCATCCATTCATTTCTTCAAAGGAGGCTTGAAGTTCCCCTACTCTGTCAGCATCTTTATCAGAAAAATCTTCTTTTGCATAAATTGAATCAATTTCACTTTTTAAATCAAATAATTTTTGATTACCAAGGATTACAGTTTCAATAACTGTTTTATCATCATACCTATTATGATTTTGTTCTAATACAGATAATCTTTTACCAGGTTCTAGAAAAACAGATCCTGTATTAGGTTCAAGATCTTTTGATAAAATTTTCAAAAAAGTAGATTTTCCAGCACCATTAGCGCCAATAATACCATAACAATTTCCAGGAGAAAAAGTTATATTTACTTCATCAAAAAGGATTCTTTTTCCGAATTGCAAGGATAAGTTAGAAACTGATAACATAAATATGCGCAAAAATAGTAAGTTGAGAATTTTTAAACTAATATTAAGTACCTTTATTTTTTGGTTTTTAATTTCTTGTAACCAGGAAAATTTTAAAGAGGATTTCTATTTAGGTGGTGAAATTATCAACCCATCTTCTCGCTTCGTAAACTTTTATTACAATAATGTAAAAATTGATTCAATTGAACTTAATTCTGAAAATAAATTCTTTAAAAAAATAGAGAATATTAACCCTGGGATATATCGAATAGAACATTTACCTGAAAATCAGAATATTATTATTGAAGAGGGAGATAGCTTATGGATAAGAGTTAATGTTGAAGATTTCCAAGAATCACTAACCTTCAGTGGAAGAGGTTCATCAAAAAATAATTTTTTAGTCGATATTAATAACATGGATGCATATGAGAATGAATACCTATCACAATATTATGTCGAAGAAAGTAATATTTTTAAAAAAAAAATAGATTCTTTAATGAATGAAAAACTTAAAATCTGGGAATTATTTAATAAAAGTGTTAATCAAAAAAAACTATCCACTAATATAACTAAATCGAGTATTAAATATAACTATTATAATAAACTGGAAAGATATGCAATTCTAAGAGGTGCAAACTGGACTAAGCGTCAAAAGGAATCCTACTTCGATTATAGAGATGATATAAATTTAAATGACAAAGACTTATCACTTTTTGATCCTTATGTTACTTTTTTGATGAATTATTTCAATGAAAAGACACTAGACAGTGGTAAAGTTTATTCCTACGAAAAAAATAACACTGATTTTAACATAAAAAAACTGTTAATAATTGATTCACAAATTGATGATCCTTATTTAAAAAATAATTTAGCAAGAGCAACTGCAATTGAAGAAATTTTAAATTTTAAAAATAATAAATTCCATGATGAATTTATTGACTACTTCAGCTATGTAAACAGCTCAGACAAATATTTATCTGAAATTATTAAACTATATGAGGACATAAAAAAGATGCAAACAGGAAATCTTTTACCTGAAGTAAGTTTAATTAATTATCAAGGAAAAGTAAGAATGAGCTTCAATGAGCTTAAAGGCAAAAAAACACTTATATATTTTTGGTCTCAGACACAAATGGATCATTATAGGAGAACCATAAAAAGAATTGAAGAATTAAAACAAATTTTTCCAAATTTTCGTTTTGTTGGAATTTGCATCCAACCGTATACAGATATGGTAATTCAAGCTCAAAATATATTAAATCTTGATTTATCTGATCANTACTCATTTAAAAATTTTGAAGAATCAAGCAAAAGCTGGGTTTTAACTTTTTTAAATAAAACAATTATAATTGATCAGAAGTCATATATAATTGATGGATTTAGCAACTTATTTACTAATGACATTGAACAAGTTCTTTACTCAAATTAGTTTCCTTTCTTGTGGTCACTAAGAAACTTCTCTAAGCCTATATCAGTTAGAGGATGTTTTAAAAGTCCTTTGATAGCAGAAAGAGGGCTTGTTATTACATCCGCTCCTATTTTAGCACAATCAATTATATGCATTGTATGTCTTATTGAGGCTGCAAGAATCTCTGTTTCATATGCATAGTTATCATAGATATCTCTAATATCACTGATTAGGTCTAGTCCATCAGTAGATATATCATCAAGTCTACCTATGAAGGGAGATACATATGTGGCTCCTGCTTTTGCAGCTAATAAAGCTTGTCCTGATGAAAAAATAAGAGTACAATTTGTTTTAAGTCCTTTATCACTAAAATATCTAATAGCTTTTACTCCTTCTTCAATCATAGGAACCTTAATAACTATTTGTTTGTGAAGTGACGCAAGCTTTTCACCTTCTTTTACAATTCCATCATAATCAACAGATATTACTTCAGCAGATACATCTCCATCTACTATATCACAAATTTTTAAATAATGATCAATAATATTTTTTTGACCAGTAATACCTTCTTTTGCCATTAATGAGGGGTTTGTTGTTACTCCATCAAGTATACCAAGAGACTGAGCTTCTTCTATTTGGTCTAGATTTGCTGTGTCAATAAAAAATTTCATAATTCTTAGCTATATAGTTTCATTATTATTTTCTGAAAAAGCTTATCTGGTATTAGACTTTTCAGTGTGATTTTCTTTTCAAGAAATCCACCGACAAGGTAGTTAATTTTTGGTTTCTTTTCTTTAATAATTTTCAACACTAANTTNGCAACTTCAATCGGNTCTCTTCCATGATTCATTTTTCCATTAACACTTTTAATAATTTTTTCATATTCTTGAAAATAAGGAGAAGAACTAGGATTGTCTGAATCCCTCCTATTATTCAAAATTTCAGTTTTATAATCACCTGGGGCAATATTTACAACGTTAACATTGTACTTTTTAAGTTCGATATTTAAACTTTCCGCAATAACTCTAAATGAAGCTTTTGATGCACAATAGGCACTCCAAAATGGAAGCCCAAGATATCCTGCAATTGAAGTAATATTAATTATTAAACCCTTTTTTTTTGATCTCATGTGAGGTAAGACAGTTTGGATTAGATTAAGCTGACTAAAAAAATTTGTATCAAATACCCTTTTAATATCATCCATTTTCATTGTTTCAGTGGGTCCAGTAATATTAATTCCTGCATTGTTAACTAGAATATCAATTTTACCATATTTATTTATTATCTGGTCAACTTCAGACTTTGATGCTTCATAGTCATTTATATCAAGTTTAATGGTTAAATAATCAGAGTTAATTTTTTCAGCATTTCTAGATGTCCCAATTACAGTGTATCCCTCAGAGTGAAGTTTTTCAGCTATTGTTCTTCCAAATCCAGAAGAAGTTCCAGTGATTAAAATGACCTTGCTCATTATATATTAAATATATTAGTTATAAATTTAATACATGAAATATACAGTTGTTTTTTTATTTTCATTATTAATATTTAACTGTCAAAGCTCTGGTGATAAAGATTTTAGAATAAATATTAGCTCATCTGACAAAATAATCTCCAATGGAGACAATATCAAAATTGTTATAGAATCAAAATCAGGAAAAGTTATTGACTCCGCAGCATATTACTTAAATGAAAAAGAAGTAAATAGTGAGACTACTCTAAAAGACCTAAAATTAGGTGAGAACTCGGCAAAAGTTAAGATATACTCTAATGGAGTAGAGCATTCAGTAGAAAGAAGTTTTGATGTTTACTCAAATAAGAAACCTGAGATAATGACTTATGAAATTATTAAGGAGTATAACCATGATCAAAATGCTTATACTCAAGGACTAGAATTTTACGGTAATAATTTATATGAAAGTACGGGACTAAATGGTAAGTCCTCATTGAGAAAAGTTGATTTAAATACTGGCGAAATTCTAAAAGTTATAAATCTTAAATATGAGTATTTTGCTGAAGGCTTGACAATATTGAATAATAAAATATATCAATTGACATGGAAAAATAAAATTGGTTTTATATATGATCTTGATTTTAATAAAATTGGAAGTTTTAATTATAATAAAAGTATTGAGGGTTGGGGCTTAACCAACGATGGTGAATATATTTACAAATCTGACGGAACAAGCAAGATATGGAGATTAAACCCTAGTACACTTGAAGAAATTGATTTTGTTGATGTTATGACAGATAAATCAAGGATTAGGAATATTAATGAATTAGAATATATTGATGGAAAAATTTATGCAAACACTTACCAGCAAAACAGAGATGTTATTATTATTATTAATCCTATGNATGGGGCCGTTGAAAGTGTAATAGATTTTACTGGTATTAGAAATAGAGTTTCAAACACTCCTGAAACAGATGTAATGAATGGTATTGCTAAGCTTAACGGGAGATTATTTGTTACTGGAAAAAACTGGGATAAGTTATTTGAAGTAAAAATTTATAATAGAAAATAATCTCTAGCTATTAAATAGAGGCCTGTCTATCATATAAGATTCTACTTTCTTGCCAATATCAATTAGGTGATTTTCTTTCTTAGAATTTTCTATAGACGAGTTAATAGTTTCTGCAACAAAATCCATATCCTGCTCATTCAGACCCCTTGTAGTAATAGCAGGTGTGCCAATTCTAATACCGCTGGTTACAAAGGGTGATTGGTCATCAAAAGGCACCATATTCTTATTTACAGTAATGTTTGAAATACCAAGCACTCTTTCAGCTTCCTTTCCAGTAATACTCTTATTTCTTAAGTCAATAAGAATTAAGTGATTATCTGTTCCGCCTGAGACAATATTATAACCCATATTGATAAGATTTTCTGATAACCTTTTAGCATTAATTATTACTTGACCTATGTATTTTTCAAAGCTTGATTCTAAGGCTTCACCAAAGGCAATTCCTTTAGCAGCAATTACATGTTCTAATGGACCACCTTGATTTCCAGGAAAAATAGCAGAGTCNANAANAGATGACATNTTTTTTAAATTTCCATTTTTNAGTTTTAAACCAAANGGATTATCAAAATCNTTACCCATCATTATTATACCNCCNCTTGGNCCTCTNAGAGTTTTNTGNGTAGTTGANGTAATAACATGACAATNAGGAACTGGATCACTTAAAAAGCCTTTTGCAATCAAACCTGATGGGTGAGCAATATCTGCATGAAGAAAAGCTCCAACTTCATCAGCAATTTCTCTAAATTTTGAAAAATCAATATCTCTTGAATATGCTGAAGCTCCAACAATTATTAAATTAGGCATAACCTCCTTAGCTTTTGTTAGAATTTCACTATAATCAAAAATTCCTTCTTTAGTCACACCATAAAAACTAGATGAATATATTTTACCTGAAAAATTAACATTGGAACCGTGAGTTAAATGTCCGCCATGAGAAAGATCAAGACCTAATATCTTATCCCCTGGCTTAAGGAAAGCATCAAATACAGCTGTGTTAGCTTGAGAACCTGAATGAGGTTGTACATTTGCATATTCAACTTTAAATAACTCTTTTAATCTATCAATCGCAGTTAGTTCTATTTGATCTACTACTTCACAACCTCCATAATATCTTTTACCTGGATAACCTTCAGCATACTTATTTGTCAAAATAGATCCTGTTGCTTTCATAACATCTTCACTAGTAAAGTTCTCAGATGCAATTAATTCAAGTCCACCAAGTTGTCTAATTTTTTCTTTTTCAATTAAACTAAATATTTTTTCTTGACTATTCATTACAGAGAATTAAAGTGCTAAATTAATAAAATAGCAATTCTAGTTTGTTTGTTTCCTATTATATAAATCAACTAGTTATAAACAATTTTTATTATTAATTATTAGATTAGATTAAATCAATCTTCATAAAATATAAGTCATCATTATTCGGCCAATAATCTTTCTTTATGTATACAATTTTAAAGTTTAGTTTCTCGTAAAATTTATATGTAAGATTGGAAGTCTCAACTTCGATTACATTTAATCTTCTATTATTCTTTAAAATTTTAATACAATAATTAACCAGCTTTTTACCAAAGCCCAAGCCATGATAATCAGGATCTATAAATAACCAGCATATTCTAGCAGTTTTCATATTCTCATATGCATATCCACCCCCTCCTACTACATTACCTTGGGATTCAATTATAAAATAGGATTCAAGATTTTTAGAATTAAAGTATTTTTTGAAATCATATAATTCTTTTTTATCAAAGTATTTTGGGATATTTAAAGAAAATATTTTGCTCAAAAATTTAAAGTCTTGTTTTTGAGCTGTTCTTATTACCACCATTTAATAAATATAAATTATTCGTTTTCAAATTTGTAATTTTACATCATGAATAGTTCAGTTAACATAAAAAATAAAAAAGCCAAGTATGATTATTCATTACTAGATAATTATACTTGTGGGATTGTATTGACTGGAAATGAGATAAAATCAATTAGAAATTCCAAAGCATCGCTTAATAATTCATATTGTGAATATACTGACGGTGAACTATTCGTTATCAATCTTCATATTGATCAGTATGAGAAATCCAGTGAGCAAAATTACGATCCGAAAAGAAAGAGAAAACTACTCCTTAATAGACAAGAGTTAAAAAAAATCGAAAAAGACGTTCGTGATATTGGAATTACTGTTGTTGCAACTTCTCTTTTTATTAGTAAAAAAGGAATAGCAAAGCTCAACATATCTGTTGCAAAAGGTAAAAGAGAGTTTGATAAAAGAAATGTGATTAAAGACAGAGAAAATAAAATAAGTCTAAAAAGAATTAAAAAGAACTTCAATAATTAATTTTTGTTTTTTAGCATAGGAACAAATCGGAAATTTCCATAGGATTCTTTTTTTAATTCATTTTCTGAAATCCTAATAATTTTTGTCATCACCTGTACATCTTTTCCAACTGGAATTATTAACCTACCTCCTACTTTTAACTGCATTACAAGTTTTTTTGGGATTACTTGTGAACCTGCTGTTACTATTATTCCATCAAAAGGTGAATGATCTTGCATTCCATTAAAGCCATCTCCATAGATAAACTTTTTAGGTTTAATTTTCATTTTATGAAATAGATTAGATGTAGATCTATATAAGGCATGGTCTCTTTCAATTGTATATATATCTAGATTTAAATAATCTAGAACTGCAGTTTGATATCCAGAGCCTGTACCGATTTCTAAAATTTTATCATTAGTTGATGGGTTAAGTAGTTGTGTCTGGAAAGCTACAGTATATGGTTGAGATATAGTTTGATCATTTTCTATTGGAAGAGCTTTGTCAATATATGCTTGTTCTGAAAGGCCAGGATCAATAAATAAATGTCTAGGTATGTTTTCAATAGCCTTAAGGATTCTGTTATCTTTAATACCTTTTTCTCTTAATTCTGATGCTAGAATTCTTCGTCTTCCTTTATGCTTAAAATTATCTTCCACTTATGCTAATATTAAATTAATACTCGATTATTCCAAAAGAAGATTGTATTTTTAGCAAATGATAAAAGTTGGTGTAATTGGAGCCGGACATCTAGGTAAGATTCATCTAAATATTATTAATTCATCAAATCAAAATTTAATAGGATTTTATGACACTGATGAAACTAATTCAGAAAAGATTTCGTCAGAATATGGTTATAAATACTATAATGATTTAGATCTATTACTTAAAGATATTGATGCTGCAATTATAGTATCCCCAACTACTACTCATTTTAAAATTGCAAAAAAATGTATAGAAGCTGGAAAACATATATTTGTCGAAAAACCTTTAACATCAAACTCTAATGAGGCTCAAATTATTCAAGAATTAGCATCGAAGAATAAAATAGTTGGTCAAGTTGGATTTGTAGAGAGATATAATCAGGCATTCATTTCTTGTAACAGATTTATAAAAAATCCAAAATTTATTGAGTCGCACAGACTTTCAGATTTTAATCCGAGAGGAACTGATGTGTCTGTAATAATGGATCTAATGATCCATGATATAGATATTGTTTTAAAAGTTGTCAACTCAAAAGTTAAAAAAATTAATGCTTCTGGAGTATCTATAATTAGTACTACTCCTGATATAGCAAATGCAAGAATTGAGTTTGAGAATGGTTGTATTGCTAACCTGACATCAAGTAGAATTTCTCTGAAAAAAATGAGAAAAACTAGAATTTTTCAAGAAGATGCATACATTTCTATTAANTTTTTNGAGAAAGATTATCAAGTAGTTAGAATCAGAGGAAAAGAACCTAACGATTCAGATAGTTCAATTATCATCAAAAATAATGACGGTGAAGAAAAAGTAATATTTTTTGAAACACCTGAAATAGTTGAAATTAATTCAATTGAATCAGAGTTAAATGATTTTTTTGAGTCTATTAATAATAATTCTGAATCAAAAGTTCCACTTAGTGATGGCCTTTTAGCTCTAGAAGTAGCTGAAGAGATAATCAGTCAACTATGAGTATAAGAGATAATATCTTGAGTATAAGAGATGAAATAAGCGATGAAGTTAAATTAGTTGCAGTTTCCAAGACGAGATCTATAGTTGAAATTAAAGAAGCATATAATTCTAATCAAAAGATCTTTGGAGAAAACAGAGTTCAAGAAATTGTTGAAAAACATCAACTATTACCAGATGATATCGAGTGGCATATGATTGGACATCTTCAAAAAAATAAGGTGAAGTACATCTCAAACTTTATTTCATTGATACATTCGCTAGACAGAATTTCATTAGCAACAGAAATAGATAAATGTGCTAAAAAATCAAATAGAAAAATTGATTGCCTAATACAACTTAAAATTTCTTCAGAAGAGACGAAATTTGGCTTAGATACGAGCCTTCTAGAGGATTTTTATTCAGATATTAAAAAATATGAGAATATTAATATTGTTGGGTTAATGGGTATGGCAAGTTTTACTGAAGATCAACAAAAAATAAGTGATGAATTTTCTCAAATTAAGGAATTATATGATAGAATGANTTTGAAGAATTCTAAATTNAAAATTTTATCAATTGGTATGAGNNATGACTANAGNTTAGCAATNGAGAAAGGTTCAAATATGATAAGNGTTGGTAGTAAAATTTTCGGAAAAAGAAGTTATTGATGTATACAATAGTTGACCTTGAAGCTACAGGTGGAAAATTTAATGAGGAATCGATAATTGAGATTGCCATCTATAAATTTGATGGTGTCTCTATTACTGATCAGTTTATAAGCCTAGTAAACCCTGAAAAAGAGATACACCCTTATGTAGAAAAACTTACTGGAATTTCTTCGAAGATGCTTAAGACAGCTCCTAGATTTCATGAAATAGCTAAGAGAGTCATTGAAATAACTTCTGATTCTGTTCTAGTTGCTCATAATGCTCAGTTTGATTATAGAATTTTACAATTAGAGTTTAAGAGGCTAGGATTTGATTTTTCAATGAAATCTATTTGTACAGTTATTTTATCTCAAGAATTACTTCCAGATCAGCAATCATATAAGCTTGGAAGATTATCAAGAAGCCTAGGTATTCCAATTAAAGACCGGCATAGGGCCAGTGGAGATGCAATTGCAACAGTTGAATTATTTAAAATTCTTTTAGAAAAAGATATTAATCATGAAATAATTAAAAAAAGTATTGTTGAATTTCCGGGAGAAAAAATGGATAATATCTTTAAAGAGGTTATTGAAAATCTTAAAGAAAATACTGGTGTATTTTACATATATAATGAAAAAAGGGAATTGATTTACATTGATTTTAGCAAGGATATAAAGAATAAGTTAATTAGGTTATTTACTAGTAAGAAATTTATTCCAAAATATGTTCAGAATAACTTTAAAACATTAAACGTCCATCCTACCGGCAATGTTCATATTGCAATAATAAAATCTCTTCAAGAGATTAATTCTCTTAAGCCAAAGATTAATAATAATATTGATCCAAAGAT
>FUFK010038159.1_pt1 | contig 29734 bp, 26 predicted proteins | sample 1021851 | NCBI WGS metagenome assembly FUFK01 (sample SAMEA51879418, study PRJEB19060) | metagenome | reverse complement strand
TATTTGCCTATTTTAAAAATCGTTCTCATCTTAAAGAAATGATCCTGTCATAGTATTTATATGTGATTTTATCTTTCCTCATTTGTACATCTTCCAATATTTTGGGTTTATATAGCCCATTGAGTAATCATTTGTCCCATCTTCTTTAAAAACTAAAACGATATCACCAGCGATTGCAAGTCTTTCTCCTTTAAAATCATCTGATGCATATTCTGTACCATGTTGTAAAGTACTTGGGAATAATACTAATGAGCCCTCTGGTGGATTCATATAAAATGTTGATGCATTATGTTTATTTACTTTACGAACTGCATCCTTCACATCACTCTTGTTTAATCCAGCTAACAACCCATTGTGATTATCATTACCACTAAATTGCAATTTGTGTGAATTAGGTGGCATGTTAAGGTAGTACGAGAATGAAATGTCACTCGTTGAATGAGTGTGCCATTTAATTTTCTCAAAAGGTTTTCTGGATCTAGATATCCAACTTTTCGTAATTATGAAATCAAAAATTTCCTTATATTCTAAAATGTCATGTACATATACCTTAACGTTTTCAATTATTTGTTCAAATAATTCACTCAAACTATCCTCTAAATGAATTGTGGGATTGCCAATATTCTCACTTGTAGTATGAAACCATTCAATACCATTCCTAATTGATGTTTGTTCATAATCATACTTATCATATAATTTATAAAACTCTTCTTTATATTTCTCATGGTTTTCAATTTTATTAGTATATAATGTCGTTGGAAATATGTCAAAAATTTGTATGTGATTATTTGTCATTCCTGAGTCAATCCCCATGATGTAATTAGATACTTAGTTCCTCCTATTGGTGGATTACCTCTATGAGTGTGTGTAAATCCAGCAGGAAAAATCAACACATCACCCTCTTCAGCCTGTTCTCTACGATTTTGATACAAAAACTCAGTCTCACCTCCATCAAAATTATCATTCAAATATAATTGAATTACAAATGTTCTTGGGCTATAAGTTACAGATCCGTTCTCAAAATGCCAAGAATGAAATCCACCACCAGCTGGTATCTTCTTCAGTTTTAAATCATATACTAAGAACTTATATGAATTTAAAATACTAAATGTTTTTAAATATTCATCAACGCATGGTTTAAATTTAGGGATAATTTCCTTAGATATAAAACTGTAAGAAGGGAAATCGTAAGTATGGGTGATATTAATTGTTTCATGATCAACCTCATGTAATTTTTCTTGATCGTATGCTAGTAAGTTATTAACATGAAATGTATCAATATATTCTATTAATCTTTTACAATCATCGGACGAAAAAGCCCCAGTGTAACGTCTAATTAAATCAGATTCAATCGTCATCAGATCTTTCTTTCGCAGTTTTCCAGAAATAGTTTTCTTCAGACCCTAANCCATCACGGTCATGGCCATTTTCAACTTGATAATAAATTGTTGATACCTTGAAATCAGGATCTTTTGGTTTCTCTGGTGTCAAACTATTATCATATATTCTCATTCTATTATTAGGATACAACGCAAACTGTCCGTTGTCAAGTTCTATTATATTATGACTCTTATGTTCTTGTGGTTCTTCACTTGTAGAACAATCTACATCGTGTATATTCTCATGATAATTATCTATCGTACAAACATATGTTCCTGTCTGATTACCATAATCTCTAGTCATAAGTTCAAAGTGCATTGATCCTATGAATTGTTTATAAACTGATATAACTCCGTAATCCATTGCGTTCCAGAACTGTAAGTTATGCAACTCCATGTCTGGTTCTGGTTTCTTTGGTGATGATAGAAAAGCACTGATAGGTAACTTATCATACATCGCCGCATACTCTGGTAAATATGTTTCAAAGTAAAAGGCACGGCCTGGAATTGATTTTAACGCAACCCAATAGCCTTCTACATATTCTCCGTGGCCACTTTTATGATTTGTCAAATACTCCTTTCTTACCCACACCTTGTATGCAGGCAAGTTACATATTAAAGTTGACATACTATAATTTTTTAGTTATTTATGATGGTTCTTCTGGCCAATTTACACTTGAGTTATCTAATACATTATCAGAATCTAATGATGGATTCGCAGTTTTTGGTAAATCCCTAAGTTTTTGTCTATAAGTAGCCCAAGGAGTTTTTATTACTTCAGGCACATCGGCGCCTTGAGTCCAATCACTCGTTCTTAATTTTTGGTTTCTAGCATTTCTAAGTAAACGCATTGGTTCGGCTGTTTCTAATTCAGCGATTTTAGCTGTTACTTCTGATTTTGNNGGTTNTGTTATANCNGANGANANCCAANNAATNNCTTCATAACTATCACCATNNATANTCCANTCTGCNTTTGGTGNTAACTGTNCTAATGCTTCTGCAATCATTATCCTGACATCTCCAAAACTATTAATGATGATTGACAGGATGATTGATAAGGCTGACTACCATTAGCGTTGTTATAACTACGATTTATAGTTAAGGGGTGGCTTGTACTTTGAACTCTTACTTGTACTTTATAAGTAACATTAGATGTTGTATTGGTTGAGTCACATCCCACAACTGCCCATGAACCTATACTATGGTCATCATTATAGGCTAAACCTCCAATGGTCATACATCCTCTCGATCTATTTCCCTCTGATCTACCATTAACTGAATGTGCTTGACTAAAACTTCCACTACCAATTTGTCTCATAACTCTAAATTCAGAAGCATGGTCTAAGTTACTTTGTCTTGTTGATGCTCTTCCAAAACTTACCAATATAAGAAAAGTTGATTGTTGTTTAGTAGGAGTAAGTGTCACGTTCATATCTGTAATATCAACAAAAGACGTAGAACTTGTAGAAAAATGTCCACCATTTCGACCTAGTTTGGCTTGTAATATACCACCATAAGCACCAGAAGCTATTCCCCCATGTGGTCGTAAACTTGTGGTAAAAACTGGCATTAAACTTCCTCCATTTTAATTTTGTACCGTTTGCCATTTTTTCTATTTATCATATAAATATTGTCCTCTGCCTCTTGTAATGTCCAAGATCCTTCAGTTCCATCTATATCATTACCCCCTGTGCCTATATTATTGAAATGTGCGTCAGCAGTATATAAGTTTGCCCATCTCTTTGAAGATGAACCTAAATCAACAGAGTTATCGTTTTGTGGTAAAAGTGAAGTACCGAATGTAAGAAAACCACCATTAGAAGTATTAATTTTTATTTCATTTCCAGCGGCACCAAGCATAAATCTTTCTGAGCCATTTCTCTGTATTCTTACAATATTTCGAGTACTATCATAATCAAGGTTTATATCGTTACCACTAGCGTTAAATGTAAAAGTAGTATCAGTTCTACAGAAACTACTTGCATGTACACCATCAACAGTATCTGCATCGAGGCCAGACCCAGAGCCGTCATTACCAGCGTGCCAAACTTTATTTGAAACAGCACCCATTGACCAACCACCAACCGCAAAATCATTAGTTCCACCATCTAATCCAAAGTAAGCAGCGAAGTCTCCAGCAACGTGAAATGCCATAAACGCATCCGCTTGTGCTGTGCCTTGATAAACTTCTAATGATGCTTGGTGTCCTGATCCTGTACCTATACTTGTACTAGAAGGCCATGTAGTTTTATTTTGGTAACTTGTTACGCTGTTATCAGCGTCTAATCTTAAAAACTTAGTTGATTGAAGACCATCTAATAAGTCAGCATCGAGGCCAGATCCAGAGCCATCATTACCAGCGTGCCATACTGTATTACCATCTTTCTGTAATCCGTTATTGTTCACTCCTACAAAATTTACATTTATATTCGCAGCGCCGCCATTATTTGTAAACTCACTGGATGCAGGCCCACCAATGAACATTATATCTGATGAGGTAACAAATTTAATACCAGCCCACTCGTTGTAATTCCAATCAGAGCCATCTTGAAATCTTAATTGTCCTAAATTTCTTAATATAAGTTGGTTGTCACCTGAACCTACAGAGTGCATCGTAACATTGCCTGGAGTTCTTAGAAACTCAGTTTGACCATGTTGTGTAAATGTTAATTTTTCAGACATGGTATCGTCTGCATCAGACCTTAAGAAACTACTACCTTGTACACCATCTAAGGTATCAGCGTCTAAGCCAGATCCAGAGCCATCTGAAGATGATGTCCAAATTTTTGACCATGATCGTGTTCCACTATTTCCTGTACTTCTTATATAAAACTTATCTTGGTGATGCATACTACCAGCAAATTGCATTGAATAGTAATTAGCTGTGTTTGAATGTGTGGCTGCAATTAAATGAAAATCACTATTAGTAGTTTCAGGCCAACCTTCAGCAGTAGTAGCTGAGTTTGTTTCATAAAAACCACTATCTAGTCTGCCTGTTATGTCATGATCAGTTAGTATTGTTCTTACATAACCACTACCTTGTACACCATCTAATAAATCAGCATCTAGTGTAGATCCAGCGCCGTCATTCCCTGCATGCCATATTACATTACCACCACATTGAAAATTAGTAGAGTTATTATCAGTTGTGAAATTTATAACTCTTGAGCCTGGCGTAACTTGTAACCAAGTTTCCATGCTGTTTGCATTAGCACCATCTTGAATACCAAAATATAAAGCACCTCCATTATGTGCCATTGCTGCTGCATCACCTGTGCCACCACCATGAACAAAAACACCCATCGCACTCCAACCACTACCGTCTGATATACCTCCAAAGCCACCAGATGAAGCACCATATGAGTCTGGATCTAGAGAATTCCTACCAAAAACTCCAATTCCATCTACGGAGAGGTTGGTGTCATTCAATAACTGTAAACTATCACTTCTCCATCTACCAGTGATTGTTTGTGAACCAGCTTTGATGTGTGCAAACTCAAGAATACCATCTTCTGTTCCATTACTTGCGTCTAATATCTTACCTGTTATCTTCGCATAGTTTCTCTCTACACCTGTGTCACTTTCTCCAGCAAACTTAATCTGTCCAAGATAATCTGCGTCGGCTGGTGATGCACTATTTCTGAAGAGTTTAAATTCTGGTGCAGCAGAACTTCCAGCATCAGTAGAGGTGAGTGTTAAATTACCAGTTCCAGTGATATTTCCTGTTATATCAACACCAGCGTCATCAACAAGTAAAATGTTAGTCAGAGTACTATCTTTTTCTACATCAAAATATATTTGTCCATTTGCACTATTTCTGGCTTTACCACTAATTCTTGCAGATAAATTAGATGTGTTGTAATAAAATTCAATGTAACCACGGTTAGATAATGAGTTATTTTGTTGTATAAATCTAAGGGTAGGATTACCAGCTTGAATTTTTGTAGGAGATGCAAGTTGTCCAACTGTAAGTTGACCTGATACTGAAACATTACTGGAAAAGGTTGAGCTGCCTGTTACGTCAATACCAGCACTAAAATCTGCATGACGAACATCAAGATCACGAGCTTCAATATTACCTTGATAATCTAATTCAAATGATTTTGTACTGCCATTATCATAAAACACCTGTATTGCGTCTTGACTTAAACCTTGATTACCAGCACCTTTTAGTCTTACTTTTGGCCTGTTTCCTTGACCTGTATCACCAGCCTCTATAAATGCACCATTATTACGACTGCCATCAGTTACAACTGTTATATCTGCACGATTAAGAGTAGCGTTACCAGTATCAAGAGTTCCAGTGGCCGTGATATTGCCAGTAACACTTACGCCAGTGCTTGTTGTTTCAAATTTCTTTGATCCATTATGGTATAATTCTACGACTCCAGAAGTAGTAACTCTTTGGAAAGTACTTAAACTATTAGCATTACTACCGTCACCAAAAGCCATGTATAAATGACTAGCGACTCCAAAAGCAGTCATCTTACCTGTTCCTTGGCCAAAGGCAATTCCATAAGCTCCCCAACCACTACCATCAGCAATATTACCTGTTATAAAGTGGTTTGTATACGAGTCAGGATCTATTGTGACACTACAATCTGCAACAAAATTTCCGTTAACATTAACACCATAACTTTCTGTGGTGAGTTTAATACTATTATTTTGATATAAATTTACAAAACCACTTGAACCTGCGACTGCATCTAATAATATTGTGCTTTGATCACGACTCTGGAATCTTACACGATTATCCGCAAGGTCAATACGATTATTCGCTTTCATCAATATTCTATCTGCGCTATTATGAATAGCAAAACTTGTGGCAGTGCTTTCAATTCTATGGAATGTTGAAACTCCAGTAACATTTAACTCTTGAGTTTCAGTAGTTCCATGAACTGTAACTCCATATCCAACGGTTTCAAATCTTAATTGACCAGCCTGATATATTTTAACGCCCGCAGTTGCTCCAGCAGGAATGTATATAGAGGTATGTGCTGATCCAGAACCATTAGCTCCTTGTATTCCAATTACACCACTATTACTATGGTTTGAAAGAAATAAACCACCCAGACCACCGCCACTACCGCCGCCGAAGTTAGCGTTTAGTTTGAGATGTGCATTATAATGGTCGTGATAAATTTTAAAATCACCACTACTATCCCCTCTATCACCGAAACCTATGTAAGGAGTTCTTGCAAGATTGGCAAGAGGGCCAGTAGGAAGATGAATATGTGGAGCAGGCCCTGAAGACTTATAAGTTATATGATTGTCATAACCAGTTTGATCATGAAGTTTTATATTACCACTGACATCTATTTTATGTGTTGGTTGTGTAGTTCCNATNCCAACACGATCATTGGCAATATCTACGAATATATTTCCATGTGAAGCTAAATCTGCAGTAACTCTTGATCTATTCATTCTTTCTAGATAATTACCCTATATGTTATTTAGTTATGATACACCTGTTGGTGACTCTCCAGATCCATTTGCACCAGCTCCAATAACCGAACCGTTTTTAGTTCCATAAGACCAATTTACTCCACTTCCTTTACGTATTGCAGAACCTTGAGCTCCACCAGAACCACCACTGTACTGAGAATTACCACCACTATTTGCAGCCTCTCCTTGACCACCACCTTCTCCACCATTAGCACCAAAGGCCTGTCCCGCTCTTGATCCTCTATTTCCACCTTCACCAGCTTCAGATAAATCACCAGCAGTTCCATTACTACCACCGCCTCCACCACCAGCAGTTCCACCATGGCCACCAGAACCGCCAGGATAACCTTGGCCGCCACCGCCGCCTCCGCCGCCAGCTCTTCTGTCTTCTCCTTTATCCTGTTGTCTTCCTGATCCTCCGCCGCCTCCTCCACCGAAGCCGCATCGAATTAATCCACCACTTGCAACATTGATAACAGTGCCGTTATAATCAATACCTAAAGCAGAAGCACCATCCTCGCCTGCATTACCAGCGTCTAATTCATTTCCACCTTCTCCGCCGTCTCCACCACCACCATATATTTTCCCATTACTACCTACATCTACAATTAAAGATGTTCCACTGTTCCAACTTCCTGTTCTCAAAGCACAAATATTTTGATTTCCTTTTGCACCACCCAAAGTTTGATGAACATGGATTCTTACTCGATGAGCTGATGTATTACTTGGTTTAGATTTAAGTCCACCAATCACATGAACTCTTTCATTTTGATTTACATATCTATTCTTAGCATTCATGGTGTCAGCACCATTCGCTGCACGATTTAAGTTTGCATTATCAGCGTAATAATCAACGACAATATTTAATCTTTTATTTCTCATATTATCATATGATATTGTACCTGAGCCAGGTATACCATCACCAATATTTAAATCTAATTCTCCTCTTTGTTCTTGTATCCGATAAGAACCTAATGGCACTGTTCCGTTAACTTCACCAAATTCATTCTTAATGTCTTGAGCTGATATTTGTCCAGATGGTGTTGTCATAGTTTACTTCTTAAGTTCGTCGATTTCTGCTTTGAGTTCCTTGATAGCCTCAATAAGAAGAGGTACAAGTTTTTCGTATTGAACAGTCATATAGTCTGCATTTGCAGGAGCTGGTTTAACAGCCTCTGGTAATACTTCCTTGACATCTTGTGCGGATACACCAGAGAATCTCTCACCATTTCTTTCATATCCTAGTGATTCTGCAAGTTCATTATGTTCGTATGTGAATCCATTTAACTTAAGTAGTTTTGCGACTGCATTTTCAATTGGTTGAATTCCAGTCTTAAGTCGGATATCAGAAGTGAAAGCAGTGATGTTATTAGTACAAGAAATGTTACCACCAACAAAAAGATTTTTCTCAACACCTATTCCCCCTTGAACAACTATAGAACCTGTATCCTTACTTGTTGACTGAGTGGTTGAGTTGACTGCTAATGTATTTCCGTCAAATGTTAAGTTGGTTTCGGAGTTTGCACTTGTACCACCAGATGATGTAATAATTCTGTTATTACCAGCATTTGATAAACTGTTAATTGCAACTGTAACTGTTTTGAATGTATTATTACCAGCTAGGAATGTATTTTCGTTTCTAGTTCCACTTGCATTGAGACGATTAATATTAAGTGATGAAGAACTAATCTTACTTCCATTTAAGGTTGGTATCCTATCTGCATTTAATGTACCAGCAGTGATTTTATTTGCATTTAAGTTTGGTATCCTATCTGCACTTAATGTACCAGCATTAATCTTACTTGCGTTTAAGTTTGGTATCCTATCTGCACTTAATGTACCAGCATTAATCTTACTTGCATTTAAGTTTGGTATTCTTGCAGCGTTAATAGTTCCAGAAACAACATTAGATCCATCAATATTACCACTAAAATTACCTACACTTAATGTGTTAGTACTTGGATTGTATGATAAGTTATCATCAATTGCAAGAGCTTTTCCAGACCCATCGTTGTCTGTAAATGTTAAATAACGAGTTGCGTTTGTACTTGTCTGATCAGCAATATCAACAGTGTCAGCACTTGCAGCATTTCCTGTGATGTCAGAAGTAATAGTGCCTGGCAATCTTGCATCACTAATAGTTCCAGATGAAATATTAGATGCGTTTAGAGTTGTTAGTCCAGATCCATTTCCAGTTATTACTCCACCAACATTGAGATTATTACCAACATAAAGTTTCTTTGCAATACCGACACCACCACCAACTCTGAAGGCACCTGTGGTACTACTACTCGAATCAAGGGTTGAAGTAATTTTTGTAAATGCATCATTAGATGTTTTTATTTCAATATCATCATCAGCATTATCTGCAATCGCTATCCTTAATTTTGTGTTCTCTCCAGTCTCCGCAAAGTATGTAATAGATGCAACATCATTAGCTCCACCGCCAGGATCAGCTTGCCAACGAATACCATTTCCTGTACCAGATCCAACTGATGGTTGTATTTTACCAGAAACTAATAAGTCACTACTAATAGTTTGAGATCCAGTAAGTCCTAATGTGCTACCATTGAATGTTAGATTACTACTATCTTCTATCTCCCCAGAAGCACCAGCAATTACAACACGATTATTTGTAAGATCAGATACCTTAAGAGTATTAATGACTGCACCACCTTGAATATTGGCTCCATTGTCAACATCTAATACATCTATGTTCGCAGTTCCATCTAAATGTAAATCTCTCCATTGGAGTGATGAAGTACCAAGATTTCTTGTATCATCAGCAGATGGAACTAAATCACTATCAAATCTACCTGTTGCTGTGATAGTATCAGAAGTTGCGTTACCGAGGTTTACATCAGCATTTGCGTTGAGTGTACTATTAAGTGTAACTGGTTGTGCAAATTCAGCAGAGGCATTTATATCTAAAATACCGTTGAATGTGGAAAGACCAGCAACACTAATTTGAGATAAGTTTACATTAGTTACAGTAAGATCTGCTGGGAAAGTTGCAATACCAACGACATGTAATTTGTCAACTGTTAAACCAACACCCTCTGGAAGAGCAGCGGCACCTGAGTCTGCAGATCTATCAAGGAGTTTAAAAGTATGAGTCCCTGCACCAGCAGATGACAAGTTAATTAAAGTACCACTTGCAGCGTTAGCAGCAGTTGTTGCAAGAGAGAATTTATTAACGTCCTGTCTTACTATAAAATAAGATCTATTATTTGTAAGACCACCTATTGCAGTTGATCCTGCCACATATTGTACTTTTTCACCAGATGTAAACCCATGGCCATTAATTGTGATAGTCGCTGGTGATGAAGCATGATCAACATTAGATGCAGTCGCTGTTTTATCAGCCTTGAATTGCATTACAACTTGACTACTATTACCAGTGAACGTACTGATACCAGAGACATTTATTTGATTTGCAGTAACTCCAGCACCAATAACCACATAATCACTAAACGTTGTAATACCAGTTACATCTAAACTTCCTGTGGTTTTTAGTCTTTCTATCTCCACATCTTCAAAGATAGTAGTACCTTGGAAAGTACTAATACCTGTCATCAATAACTTATCTGCAACGATCTGTCCTCTTACGTCTAATGCACCTCTGAAATCATTATTAACGCCAGCACGATCAGCTAGATCTGTTCCTATTCCTAATCTTCCATTATTATTTGCATCACCTATGACCCATGTATCTAAATCTCTTTCAGTAGATATTAAACCAAATCTCTTCCATCCAGCTGGAGTAAACACCCATCCAATATACTTACCAGATGCTGGGTCTGAGGTATAAACAATATCACCCACAGTTCCAGATCCTGATGGAGCTGCCTGTGCATAAGTAATAGTTCTTGCAGGGGATAATCCACCAGTCAAGTCAATTGAGTGGAACTCAGCACCATTTGTAGATGTGACAGTTAGTTTTTCTGTNATTGTTGTAGGTGCGTTNACTCTTACAGTTGTATTATTNTTACCATCAACTGTNANTCCTTCTCTTACAAATGCACTATCAAAGATAACATCTAATCTTCCACTTGTTGCATCAGAATCAGCAGATGCAGATCCTGTTGTAGTTGGAACTGGAATATTGAATGTAGCCTCTGTACCATCCTGTGAGTTAACAACTTTGTTACCTATATGGAAGTCACCAGCATCGTTAACACCAGTGTAAACTACAGATCCACCATTATCAATTGTTGATTGTGCAAGGAATTTAGCTTCTCTTGTAAGTATTCTATCTTGCTTCTCTGGGAACGCAGTTGAATAGTTACCAGGCCCGTATCCAAGATATTCAAATGTATGTCCAGAAGCACGAAGAACAGAAGCTCTTCTCTTCTCTACTGCCAAGATACGAATCTTTTTAACTACAGAATTTGCAGCATGACTATCTGCTCTAGATCCTAATTGACCTCTAAGAACTCCAGCTTGATTACTATTGTTAAAATCATCTTTTACACGAAGAATCTCTTCACCTATTTGTAAATAATCACCTTTATTAAATCCATCAGAATTACTTAATGTTAATTGTGTATTTGTTGCAGTTAAAACTGCATTGTTGAGTGTTGTATGAATACCTACAGTTAAAGGAATTTGTCTTTGATCTAATCTTTCACTTCCTTCTTGTATAACACCACCTTTTGCACCATACATGATAGGAAGAACCTGAGCTTTTCCACCACTAGTTGTATATGTAGCTGGAACAAATGGTTCTGTGAATTTAAATGAGAACTGAGTTGTGCTATTTTTCTCAAATACAATATGTTCTCCATTATAGATTGTTTGTGCAGCACCAACTATCTTGAAGGAATTATTAACACTTAGTCCATGAGGTTCATCTGTAGTGACTGTTGCAATACCTACACCCTTATCACTATAAACAATTGTGTTGATGTTTGGTGCATTACCAGTCAACATGAAAAATCCAGTGTGAATCCCTGCTGTAGTTACAGCATATGTACCAACATCCGCAGTGTAACCAGAGTTGTAACTTACACTTGTAGGTGTGACTGCAGTAATTGTATGAATACCATTGAATCCAGAATTATATCGGTCTTTTGATGATCCGACTCCCATAATTTGAATTGCATCACCGATGTTATTATTAATCGCAGATACAGTAACTTTTGCATTTTTACCACCAGCCTGAATTGTTAATTCATTACTCTTTGTATATCCAGAACCACCATCAACTATCTCAACAGCAGTGACTTGGCCACTTCCATTGACTGTTACATTACCAGTTGCACCATGACCTGAACCACCTGAAAGATGAACATTATATAATATTCCAGCAGATCCATATCCAGATCCCGCTGTAGTAACATTAAGTGATATAATTGTGTTTAAGTTATGTTGTGTAGAAGCATTTAAAGTAACAACACCAGTGCCAGCATTACCAGTTGCACCTACTACCGCATGGCCAATTCTGTTTCCTACAATAAAGTTATTTGTGAATTCTTTTGTTACACTATTTCTAAGATCGTTGGTGACAACTTTACCAATTGGTTCATTTAACGCAAAACTAGCTGCGTGTTCTGGATCCATTGTAAAGTTATCAGCATCAAACTGTGGATATAGATCAGTAATATTTTGATTAAACTTATTAGTATTAAATTCATTCACAGTTGGTGAAATACTACTATCAACACAAATTAGATGATAAACACCATCTTGTCTTTGGAAATCATGAGCTTTAACAGTCTCTGAACGATATACAGTAAATGTATCCTTATGTTTCCATCTAGCAACAACTGGTAAGTTTTCATCTCTTCCACCATGTGCAATCTGTGTGCCTGGACTTGTATCAACAAACTTTAATTCAAATCCTTTTGAACTTGTAATACCAACAACATCTGTTACGATATTATATCCAACATTAATATTTCCAGGCGGATTATCATTACTCTTTACATTTCTAAGTTGAACCTGATCACCCTTAATTAAGTTATGAGGTTTTTCCGTAACAACAGTGGTAATACCTGTATTACTATCTCTATCAATACTCTTCAGAATACGAAGGTTTCTTTGAGTTATAACATCAGGAATGCTAGCTGTAAATTCAGATGAAGTTGAAACACCAACAGTATTAGATTCCTGTAAAGTGTAGCCAGGAATTGGTGGTCTTGCATCTAATGACTCTTTTGGTATGACATATCTGAGTCTATAGATCTTATCATTTAAGGATCTTGTATCTTCTTTTCTTTTTATAAATGTCTTTCCTGTTCTCTCACCTATGGTTCCAGCATTTGCTACAACTTGGGTAAACAGAGTGTTTGTATTACTAGCTTTGACATACCAGTTACCTCTTGTTGTATCATATTGAATGGGGTGAGCCAAATCTCCTGGCTTCTTATCACTGACTCTGGATTGAACTTTTAAAACACCACCCTTATTATTACTGATTGTAATGAAGTTACCAGAACCACCCACTATAGCATCATTTTTACTTCTTGCGAGTCTGATTTGGTTTTGATTTAATGTGTCACTACTAGAGTCATTTGTAATCGCAAAGTAAATTACATTTGAATCTATTCCATCTGGTAAATAACCACTGTCAGAGAGAACACGAATACTCTCCCCTGCATGTAATTTATGATTTGTAGTGAGTGTAATTACACTTGAGGTGGAAATACTATTTGAACTACCCGATCTACCGACTTCATATTCTTTAATTGATATATCACCCTGCTCAGAAGCTGTAGGGTTTATCATTCTCATTGGTGTAGTAACAGTTCCAACACCAGCAACACTTACGTGTAATAAATCATCAGTCTTCGCACCTATCCTATAACCAGCAATAACATGTACAGGAGGTGTTGATGAATCAGTAAACCCATCTAAGTATATTTTTGATGGATTATTATCTGCAACAGTCTTCGTAACATTTATAGCTTCCCACTCAATTGGTATATCTTGTTTGAATTGATTCTCTGGTGGAATAATATGTGTAATATATCCTCTATTGTCTTTAGCAAACGCAGCTGGTTTGAATCCCTTTGCATTTAAGGCAACCGCACCAAAGTTAGAGTTAGAGTTGGTGATTGACATGTCACCACCTTCTGAGGTAGTGAAGTGTTCAGAGAAACCAACAGCAAATATAGATACCGCCTGAATGTAACCATCATTCGATGTTTTAATATGTGCGTTTTTATATGATGGTCTATAAATTGCATCACCATTTAGATATAGTGGTTTTTCACTATCAGCTGCAGTTTCATTAGTATCGTACTGGCCAGAAGTCTTATTATATACTAAGAACGCATTATTATCTTTCTGTAATCCAATACCAGTAAACTGAGATACGAGCATAGACTTGAATCCAGATGCCTTAGATCCATCAGCATGAAGACCACACATACCATATGCAGATCTCATTGAAACGTGGAATATGTATGGTGATGCACCAGTTACATTATCAGTATCAGCAACTACAACTTCATCTCCATCTAATGATGGTGATGCACCATTATTCGTTCCAGATGGAGCTGCAGAAGCAAGATATTTAAATGTATTATCACTAACAACTTCAGATACAACAAAGTTACCATTGTAAATGTCTGGGAAAGTATTAATTCCAGCAACTCGAATTGGACTATCAACAACAAGTCCATGAGGTATCGTTGTATCAACAGTTATTGTCTGAGATGGATTTGTACCATCACCAGCTATAATAGTTCCTATACCAACATCATCTGCCTTAACTGGGCCAACTATCTCAAACTCAGGAAGAGCTGGTTGCATATCTGCGGTGGTTGGGAAATCACCAATTGCTCTACCAGAACTATCTCCAAAAGCCTTCTGAATCTTATGGAAATACATCTGTAAATCAGTTGTTGGTGAAGAAACTCCAATACCAACACCATTTACACCGTCAGCATATTCAAAACAAGTAAGTTTATGATGTGAAAACTGTGGTGCAAATCTACTAGTTGTATAGTTTTTATAAACAGATCCTTGAGGATTACCATCGAAGAATGTCATTGCATAAAAATGACAAGCACCTGTTAATCTGAATATAGCTGCTCTTGTGACTGATAAATCTGTTGGGTCTGGAACAAATTTTGGTCTTATTTTTGTCTTTCTTACATCATAACCAGCAATTGATACACCACGAGGAACAATTACACCACCCTCTACCGAATTATACTTGTATAATACGTTATCTAGGATTTTCAAGATCATAATTACTTGTCTCTGTTAATTGTTCTAAAGTCTTTATATTACCTAATCTATCTCTAAATTGTGCAGTTCCGCTGTTATCTACTACGTTAAATCCAGGCCTGTTGTCAATCTCATGTACGCCAGGATACAACATAATTGTTGTACGATCAAACTTATCATTATTTTGTCCAACTTGATATGAAAATCGAGAGGCTTCTAATAAAGCTCTCTGAATTGTTTTGAATGGTCTCGTTAAAGAATTTCCTTGGTTCTCAATACTGTCTGTCGCATCCAAATCCGTTGGATTAACATATATAACGTTTCCGTCAACATTCTTTAAGAAATTTTCTAGTCTACTTAGTGGCATTTTCGCTTATCCAGCTAACGAAATTATAATCTCCTAGTATTTAGACAACTTCTATCACCAAAAAGCGGGCGATGAGACTCGAACTCATGACAGGAGTTTGGAAAACTCGTATGTTACCACTACACCACGCCCGCACTATCCGAAACGACTGGATCTACGTAAATGATTTTAATATCTGAGTCTATGTCTAGTACAACATGAACTATTTCCCAAATGTCCATAAATTGGGTTGCATTGTCAGAAAATAGTTCTTGCATCACACCCTCGTTACTTACAAGAAGGAATGATCTTCTACAAATGTCGATGATAACACTTGTTACGTATTCGGAGTCTTGTGAACAAAAATCGTCAGACATAAGAATTAAAATCTTAATATAATGGTATCATAACAATTACGAGTTGTCAACACCCCTACCATAATCATAGCCAGAAATTGAAAATTGTTCTGAGTTGCCTGGGTAAGAGGAAGGATCTTCACCTTCATACTCTACTACCAAGGGTTCTCCGTCTATTCTGGAAGCCCAAATGGAGTAAAAACAGTGAATTGAACCGCTGGTACTGTTCATGACAGTTACCTTTTGGCCCCACTCAATGTTCTTTATATATAATTCTTGATAAGACCCGATTGGTGTCAAGGTTATACTAATACTTTCTGGATCTACAAGTCCCTTCCAATACTCAGGTAATTCAATAATATTAGAATTTTTTAACGTACCTCTTACATAAACTGCAGCCTCTGGCCCTTCTACACAAATATGTCTGAGTCTGTGTCCTTTCTTGTTTGGATGTTTAATATCAAACCCCTTCCAACCTTGTGTATTGATAGAACTACCAGACCAAGAACAACTTGACCCCGAACAACTTATAAGAGAACTATTCTTTAACTTTCCACTTGTTATATTAACATCTCCTACAAAAGTATTATCTGGTGCAGTATATCGATTTAATGTACCAGCAGTGATTGTATTTTGTGTACCAGCATCAATTTCGATTCCTATTGCATCAGAATCAATTTTAATTCCCTTGACTCCATGATCAACATATACAGCAGATTCAGCTATGGGGCCAGATGTAACGACTGTAGGGCCAACATACAGAACACCTTTTGGTGGATTTGATAATGGCGCATATCCGATCTGAACTGGGCCATTTAATATTGATAGTCCTCCATCATCAGAAGTTTCATAAGGAATTTTATCAGGATTAAAAATACCAGCTCCACCCTGACTTCCCATTGTAAGTCTATTTCCAGTAGTTACATAATTATGAGCCATTATTCTGCCTCCAAAGCTTCTTTGAGTTGTGTTAATTTACTCAATGGTATTGAGGCAGCAAAATCAGCAGAAGACGCCATTTGCAAAACCCCTGCAACAATACCACCCATGACTTTTGCAGATATTGTGAATTCATTTCTAGCAGTTAATCTTAAATTAGATCCTACAATTCTAATATCAGGCCCATCAATCAGAATACCTTTATTTGCTTTCATTTGGATATCACCACTGTTATCATCTTTTAATCCTTTGGCCTCCATGACAATATTGTCAGCTTTGAGAATTATATCACCATCATCACAATCTATAACTACGTCACCATGTTTACACTTGATATATTTTGCAGGCACCATTGGATCTTGAGCTGCATCTCTTTTTCTCTTGATCTGTGATCCAAGACATTCCACAGATCTTCCAGACACAGCTACTTGAAGATTTTCTTTATTCAATCCATCTTCATGAAAAGATAGTCCAGAACCATTATTTGTTAAAACACGGTAACTTACCTTTCCATATGGTGAGTCTTGTCCCGCTTCAACTCGATAATGATTTTTTATATCAAGGTCGAAATCTCTTTGAAGTCTACCTTTATAACTACTACCTCTCGCTGCTCTTCTAGCGTTACTATCTGTCATTACGAACCTATCCTCCTACGTGACAATGGTTTTTCAATACAATCAATGACTTCAATAACTTGAGTTGGATCAAGTTCCTCACTGACTTCAGTTACAGAAACGAATTTCAACACAGGTCTTAAGTTAGCACCAATTCCAGTATCACTATTTACTGTTATTTCTGGAATGGTAGTAAATCCTGTTCCTCCATTTACAACTTCAACTCCTACAATCCTACCACCCAAAACTATTGGAGTTAATTGAGCTCCGTCAACTTCTAAAGTATCTGTTGTATTATACCCTGAGCCAGGGTCTATAATTGCAACATCACTAATTTGACCTACCATTGATTCACTATCTGAGTTTGCTAACTCACTAACCACATCACTTTCTAATACACCAGACGTTGTTAAGGTAATTGTATATGTATTGTTATAATTGTAGCCTGGAGCCTCTATTAAGATTGCATCTATTCCACCATCATCACCAATTATCGCAGTTCCTCTTGCAGCTTGGCCATCTCCACAAGCGTCTTTAAAAGTTACGTATGGTGGCTTCTCAGTATATCCTAACCCTCTATCAAGAATGTTAGCACCTATGATTTGACCATTGTTATTTACAACTGCATTTGCAAAACCGCCAACGCCAGAACCACCAAATATTTCAATAATTGGAGGGCCACATCTTAGAACATTAGTCTCACACTCTCCAACTAAGGCAGCAACTGTAGCAGCATCTCCTTCCGTTCTCTTGAACATACTTGGAAGATTTGACGGATCATCACCACCACCTATGGAATCACTAATATTTGACATAAATCCTAAAGCATTGGTAAAATTATCACGTTCAGATTGTGAAGGCCCTAATTTATTATCAAATCTACTAGGTAGTGGGCATTTAAACTCTTGACAACCTATAAAATCATAAAGAAGTCCGATTCCAGCCATTGCTTTGTTTATTAAAGAATTTACAGAACCTAAAGCACCACCAAGAGTTGCAGTCAAACTACCTAAGATTGGCCCAATCAAACTCTTAATCTTACCCATTATATTCTCAAGTAATGATCCAAGAATTTGTTCTGCTGCACATAATGGTGCATTAAGCAATTTACCAACTAAAGTCTTCAGAAAATTACCTATTGTATCTTTCAAACCACCAATTAAGTTCTCAAAAAGACAATACATGGTGCCCATGACACCTCTTACACCCTCTGCAAATTGTGTTTTAAGATCTTCTGGTATTAATTTGTTAGTAAAACTATTAACTTTCTCCTCCACACTAGAAAATATGGTGTCTCTGATACCATTTACCTTGGCACTCATCACACCACCAATTTTTTTGGTAATTAGATCCATTTCTGCATCAAAATCTAATTGTAGACCAGTGATGGCATCATAATAAAAATTACCATATTTCTCTGCATTAATTAACATTCCAGAGAGATCACCTAAAGCTCCAGTTATTACACTAATTGAATTATCACCTTTACATGTAGGTCTATCACTCTTTTGATCGAGCATTTTTTCATTGTTTTTATGTGCATTTGTTTCAGCTTTTATTGATCCACTTACTGCAGGGTCAACTATATCTTCACATCTACCTGTTACAGGGTCACAAGTAGAATCTTTTTTTTCAAATTTTTCTTCAGTGATCTTTTCATTAGTTCCTACTTTTTCACCTTGTTCATTTGAAGTGGATGTTGTTTTTATCGTTCCATCAGAATCTATATCATCAAAAGCAGTCCCTCTTTTTTTTGATCTTTTTCTAATATGTGGCCTTACATAAGTATTACTTTTTAGATCTGTAGTTTTACCATCTGCACCAGATTGACTTTTCAAAAATACGTTTGTAATAACAGGTTTTTGTTCGTCATCACCATCCAACCAAACACCTAGTACACTTTCACCACCTTCTAATTGATGTAAATTAGGTGCTGATCCATATCCACTTGATATGAATGGATTACCAAGAATAGAAGCCAAGGGAAGTTCATTATCATCTTCTATTTGATCATGATAACCAACAACTCTGACCTTCACACGATTAGGATATACATTGTTGTCACCCCTTCGATCAGATACTCCGACATCTTTATCATTCTTAAGTAAAGTGTTTTCTGCCCAAGTCTCTCTAGGAGCAACTTGGCCTATCCACCAATTGATACCAGTAAAACTGTCAGATCCTTCAAGAATACGAGCCATTAGTCGTCATACACCAAACACTCTGGCTCATCAGGATGCATATCACAAAATAGTTCTAACGCATTAGGATCATGATGATCTCCAGCTTCGATCTCTTCTTTGTGATGTTCTGCATATATTTCTAATTCATGAAGTTCTTCCTTTGCATGTCTACGTGCTGCAGGGGAAATTGTAGGATCTTGAATCAGATTCTTGTCTTTTTCTATGTGATCTTCTATTGTTTTCATAATAGTACCTCCTTATACTATGGCTATTTAATCATCTCCAGGCGTGTCTCTTACAAGCCTAAGGTATGTATAACATTGTACACCATTTTCAGTAAAATGTACAGTATGTCTTAAATCCTTGATAAGATAATACCCAGACATCCAATTATCAACACCACCCATACTTTTTATCAACTTTACATTTATTACTTGACCAGCTTCTAATTGAATGTTCATAGGAACTGTGGCACGAAGAGATTTACATAATAAACTTTCATACCTCATTCTAGATTGGCTAATTACTTTATGTGGATTATACTCTCCATCACCAGAATTAATTGTTCCATCCATTCTCATTGTAAAATCAACAATTGGAACTCTCGTTGTTCTACTAGGATTTTCATTTAAATCAAAATCTAAATTAACCATTTCCTCATCTCCTAGATGAGCTTGTTTTGAGTTTGATTTTGAAAAAGCAACTTCCTTAGTGTCAAATAACGAATGTAAATTAAAATATTTTCTTTTTTCACCATACATGGAGTTATTCATCTGCATTATTATATCTTGATCATATTCAAATTTAGGATTATATAAATCAAAATTAGGATTATCTGATATCACATCATTCTGAAAATATTGCAACACTCCATTTTTCTTACCATCTGATATAATTGTGTCAATACTCTTAAACTTATATCCAGTCTTTGTCATCCAAAATAAAAATCCAACTCGATCACTTCCACCACCATCTTCTGGCATTGATCCAGACATTGCTCGTCTAGCTAACCAGTATATAGCTTTGAAAGGTGTCCAATAATTACCAAAGAATCCATCTGAATTTGCAGTCTCTTCAATATCTAACATCTCATCTTTGACTTCTTTGATATTAAATTTTAAGATGTTTTCTACATGAGTACTGGCTTTGACTTTAGGATCATATCTTTTTGTACATCTTTCTTTTTGATTATTGATAATACTTTCTGGACTGACTCTTATGATAAAAGAATTTACAGTAGATTCAGATTCATTTTGACAGAAAGAAGTCACAACCAATCCATCAAATTCTAATGTCCCACTACCATGTTGGATTTCTAAGCTTACTCTCTCTGTTCCTCTTAATTGAAGATCAGATAATACACCCTCATTTGTTATGAACAAAATTTCAAACTCAAAAACAGGTTCAAAAATACTCTCATAATAGTCTATTGATAACACTGTTGTGATATTATCACCCAATACAGCATCTATCCCAGTCTCTAGACCAGAGATGGTAAAATTTTTGATAAGTACGTTTTTAATGTATGACATTATGCTGTTGGTGGATCTGTAATAATAATGACCGTATTAGTTACTCCTGTGTCTTTATTTAACATAGCAATATCATTAGACATTTGTTTTGCATTAACTCTAGACTTATTTTTATTATATCTAAAAGTCCCAGATTCTAGTTTATATTTACTCTCAAGTGGTTTAGGAATTTGTTTCTTAATTTTTCTTATACCCTCCAATACATCTTTCATTATAACGTTTGATTTTACTTTGTTAACATCAAGTCCTCTCATTTTAAATCTTTCAAATATGGCCATTATCTCTTCCCCATACCTATCAATTCTTAAGACCTTAGTTCTATATGCTTTTCTCAAGTCATCTGTTTGTTCTAACATATCTTGCACACCTATTTTATACTGTCTATAGTTTTTCAAAATTTTCTGATACTCTTTTGCGTAAGTTTTATTCAGATTAGATTTTAATAATGTAGGGCTCTTCAAGTTTGCTTTTTTCATAAACTGAAATATTTCAAACTCTGGTATCTTTTTTTCAAGATTTAAAAGATCTCTTTTTATCCTTGCATTTCTTCTTGTTAAAATTCCCTCTCGACTTACCTTTGGGAAATTTTTTTTATTCATAGAAGCAATTCTCATTCTCTCCTTAAGAGGTAGATCAGAAAAATTAATCTTGGGGGGTTTTCTCTTTACTCCTAAAATCTCAGGTGCTGATTTTGAAATATTTTGGAATTTTTTTGTAATTACTCTCGTTGATTTTCCAAGCGCAGCTACATCATCTACAAGATCCGTACCTTTTGTAAACGCTTGTACAGCATCTTTAGCAGCTTTAGGGTTTCTTAAAGTTTTAAATACAAGTCCACCACCTCTAGCGTAACCTATAACATCCGCTCCTTTTTTAACACTTAATAAAGTTTTTCGTAACTTTGGTCTTTTAAATTGAGGAACGTTAACAGGTTTTCGTATGAGAGGGAATCTAGGTGGTAATCTAAAACCAGCCTTTCTTTTTCTTTCTCTTTCAACCTCTTCACCAAATTCCACTCCAGCTTCTCCAGGCATTTCTGGAATACGTGGAATTGTAATATTTAATCTTCTATTAAAATTTTTTAGTTTCTTAAGATCAGAATTAAGTGAGTCATTCTTTTCCTTAATTATCTGTATAATATTACTAGTTTCTTCTTGAGTTACTTTAAGTCTCAATCGTAATGATTCAAGTTCATCCGAAACTTGTGTATTCGGAACGTTAATAGGATCAATTGGTTGTAAATCAGTTATAGGATTAAATCTTTCCATCATACACTTCTAACTAAAACCTCGTATGGTGAAACTCTACGTTCTGGAACTAAATCCATGATACTTGAATCCAATTTTGCTGAAGCTCCACCAGTATCAGTATTACCTGTTATATTTTGTGCAGTGCGAAGATCAATTATTTGAGTCATACCCGACCCAGATTCTACAGGAGAAAATGAAACTTTATCAGGATTAACATTTATATTTTGTGAATTATCAATATTTGGACTTGTGCCAAAATTAAATAAATTAAACAATGGATCAACATTACGTTCTTCCGAATTATCAATGAAAGTATTTGTAGTATTTCTGACAGATTCATCAATAGATTTCTGATTAACATCAACTTTATTGTTTGTATCATCACTCTGTTGATTCATATTAATTATATTCTGGTTTTCTTGACCACCTAAATTCTCATTTGTATTTGCATCATCAGAGATAATTTGTGGAACACTTTCTACATCAGAATCCTTTTCAGATTTTCCTCGATAAGCACTACCTCTACTTTCTCTTCTTTTATCAAACCCTGTTAATCCATCTTCTTCCTCCTCCTCATCTTTTCCAAGGTTATTAACGAAAGCATTAGTTAACTCTAATCCTAATGATAGAGCAAGAGCTCCTGCAACATTTCCAGCTAAACTACCTGTTTTCTCTATGACCGTATCTCTCTGTTTTAATATTGTATTTTTTATGGATCTTTCAGTTCTACCTCTAGACCTTATCTTATCTTTATTCACCAAAGATTTTTCTAGATCATCCAATAATTCTTGTCGATATGAACCTTCTATTGACGAACTGGTGAGTATTGCTGTCGCTATAGCCTGTATGTTTCGATTTATCCTATCAATTTCCTCTCTTATTCCAGCAAAACCACTCTGATCTGATGATTTATTATCAATCTCTGGCACCATCGTATTGCCGATGGCTAATCCTTGATTTATTGCAATACTATCAAGAACAGATTGATTGGTTGGTACTATATCAGGAGCATCATCTAACCCTCCTCCATCACCAAGGAATCTCAACGCACCATCTTTTGTAGGAGTACCAGTCTCTTTGAGATTTAAAAGTCTATTGTTTAATCCTAAATTATTTTTATTTTGTTGGCCTGTTGTTTGTCCAAAAAGAGTCTTGTTTATAAAATTACCTATACCACCACCAGTGATATAATTGATAAAATCAGCAATAAGATAGGCATTAAGAGCCTTTCCACTAAGGGCTAATGCACCAGTTACAATAGCGGGTAATGGCATTATCCTAATCCTTGTTGTTGCTGTTGTTTCATTTTCTCAGCTTCTAAGTAATTTCTTAACAAGTTAACATAAATGTCTCTTTCCCAAGGCATCATGTTTTCTATCTCAGTCAATGAGTATTTATGATACTGTATCAAAGAAAATGTCAATTCATAGTATGACTCAGCTTTCATATGAGCCATACTTAACCGAAAAAACTTGCCAGTCCCTCCAGTTTAACAGTTGATTTGACTTTGGTGTTGGGATTTTCAACCTCTATATCATGTGATATTCTAGGCATGGTATCAAAAAACTTTTCAACTTCCTTAAATTGTGATGAATTTAATCTCTCTACAAATTCAAGTAATTCTTTTTTAGTACAATCTTTAGCTTCCCATGCTTCTTCATCACTATAAACCATTTCAATACATGAAGAAATGATATCAAAACTATTGTCTTTAGCCTCATCAAAATTAAAATTCTCATCAATGAACTGATCTAATGATGGATATTTCAATCTCATTGTATAAGTATCGTCAAGTTTAATGTCAGGATTATGATCTTCATTAGTTTTGACTTCAATCTCATCAATATAGATCTGTTTATTGACTTTAGTTTCATTATCATCAGGACAAGTAATTACAAGATCAATACTTTCTCCTATAGATCTAGAACGAATGTTCAAAAACAAATATTCAATATCAAAAGTCGGTAATTCATCAATTTTAACACCTTTTGTTAGAATACAACTTTTTAGAACATCTTTTATAGCTCTTGAGATGTCCTTTATAGAGCCACTTTCTATTGCAAGTATCAAAATTTTCTCTTCTTTGACCAAAAATGGTCTATATTTTATTTTTTTACCACTCGATGGTAAATTTAATTCATAAGAAGGTGTAACAATGGTTGGTAATGGCATAATAATCTATTCAGTATTTTATATAGGAGAGTTATTTGAAAGCACTTCCTCTCTTATTTTTACTGGGATTTGGATTAACATAAGGGACTCTATTTCCTCTATCCTTTACTCCACTACCTCTTGGATTAGTTGGATTACCCACTCCACCACCGTAGCCACCTGAACTGGTGGTAGAACTGGTGTTAGTAGGATTAACTGAAGTTTTATCTTCTGATCTTAGTATTGGATCATGATCATCATATCTACCCATCCAAGGATCGAATGAATCTGAATATCCTTTCCAACCAGATCTAATCATACCTCTAGTTACATTCTCCATCACATATCTTTCATATCTGAAAGTAACATTAAGTTTCAATATTGAACCAGAATCATAATTTACAGGTGTAGATGAAATTGACAGTGGCCATGCTCTAATAAAACAATAATATAAAAATCCGATACCAGTTTCAAAGTAATCCTTATTAAATTTTGCAATACTCATTGTGCATTTATAATCTTTCGGATAACTCAGAGTCATAACCTGATCGTTAGCCTTTCCATCAGTTTGTCCATGTAAAGGATTTATTAGTTGTGTCCACGATTCAAAGAATCTCATAACTTTATAATCTCTATCAACCATAAACGTAAAAGTTACGTCATCATATATTCTTTTAAATGGCATTCTCTCTGTTATTCCTTGTCTATCACCAGAGACTTCTACATCTGCGAAAGATGATCCAGGCAAAACTGCATCAGATACATATAAACCTAAATCTTCATCTACAAATCTTCTCTCTACACCAACATCTGATGCTGCATTATACACATCTAAGTTAGGTTCTATAAAAATTTGATACTTATTATCGAGAGCCACTGTTTGGAATCTTGATCGTATCGTATTGATTGGGTATTTGGTGGGTCTTCTTGACATTATCTCTAAATAGATATCAGCTAGTTATCATCTTTTATTTATGAGCTATAGTGGAAGGTATAGGCCTACCAACCCCAGAAAATACAAAGGAGATCCCAGAAACATCATTTATAGATCGTTATGGGAACGTAAATTCATGGTATATTGTGATTCTCACGATCATATTATTGAATGGGGTAGTGAAGAATTTGCAATACCATACAGAGATCCAGTCAGTGGCCGTAGGAGAAGATACTTTCCAGACTTCTACATCAAATATGTTGATGGGTCTAAGAACACTCGCCGTATGGTAATTGAAGTCAAACCAGCAAGACAATGTAAAGAACCAGTCACAAATCCATCAAAGAAAACTAAGACATGGATGAATGAGGTCTATACATGGGGTGTGAATCAGGCTAAATGGAAAGCTGCAAAAGACTTTTGTGATGATAGACTATGGGAATTTAAAATCTTTACAGAGAAGGAACTAGGTATTAAATGAGTATCGCTTCCCAAATCATACAAGAAGCAGGCAAACGAAACCGCAGTCGTGATTGGTATCGTAGTATGTTGATGACTGCTCTGCAGAATTATCAAGGTGCAGAACATGACGATCCTGGCGAATTTGGTGAAGTATCTGGGCCAGTAGAGGTTGGTGAACTATACTTCTTCAACTATGTTGCAACTAAACCAGAGAAGTTGAAGTATTATGACCAGTTTCCTATGAGTTATGTGTTAGGTGTGTTCAAAGATGGATTTCTTGGAGCCAATCTACATTACCTAAATAATAAATTAAGAGAAGGAGTCGCAAAAAGCCTTCTAAATAGTGGCGACGGTGCAGTTGTACCCAGAAAGACAATACACAGGTATTATTTCAGTGGGATACAAGGTAATATTATGAGAATACCCGAATCGGAGATGGCAGAGGTGTCTTTATTACCTACATCAAAATTTATCAATAATGACGGTAACGATCTTCCAGCTTATAGAGTATGGAGGGAGAAGTAATGGCTATAATTTACAATACCACTAGATTTAAAACAGTTACTGGTAAAAAATATTATTTGTCAATAGATAACACTTTTGGCAATGAGACATACAGTGTACATAGTTTTAAAGATAACTCTGATTTTGAAAATAAAACAGGTACATTAATGTACACTGAAAAATTGAGAGGATTAAAAAAAGGTTCTACTGATGAATTAATTAATGATAATCCAACCTTAATTGATGAATATGGATCACTAGACTTTATGGATACGGTAAGAAATCAAATAATTAAGGGGGTTATAGGATAATGAGTGGAGGATTTGCAGGGGATTTAGGGTTAGATGACCCATTAGTAACAGGTATAAAAGATAGTACAAATGTAGCTCCACAAAGTGAACTTGGCGATATTCAAGGTGAATTTATGCCTAGTAATCCAGACTTTAGAGGGCCTGGTAATAATAAAAATTATGGAAAACCAAATAAAAAATCAGAAAAGAAAACTCCATCTACATATAAAAATCCACTAAGAAAGATAGCTGGCGGTGGTGTTTTACAATATCCAATAGATTTGAATACAGATTTACAAGATTATTTTGAGATACAAATATTTAATTATAGACCAGCTCGAAGTTTACCATCAGTAACAACATCAAATCAAGGTTATAATCGTGATAAAGATGGAAATTATGTAGATACATCAATTGATCCTATTACCAAAAAAGAAACCCCAATAAGTGGAAGTTATTACTCTCGTTCAAATAGAAGAGGAAATAGACAAAATTTTAGATTACAAGATCTACAATCAACTATACAATTACCAATGCCTCCATCTATAAAAGATATGAATGCTGTTGATTTTGCTGGAGGAACAATGAGTGGTCTTGCTGCAGATCTTTTTGGGCCAACAGTAACTGCATTTCTTGGCGGAGAGAAGAGTGAAGTTTTGAATCAAGGAACAGGAAACGTTTCTGCCCTCAGAGCAGCGGCGAGTAGTGTATTATCTGCACTATCAGGTGCGAAAAATGTTGCTGGAGAAACTTTAAGTAGTTTAATCAAAGCTGCTGGTAATACACAATTTACGAGAATAGCAGGAATAAATGCAGTGGCACAGGCTGTAGCGGGATTAGGTGTTCAAATTGATGTAAATCAAGCTATCACACGAGTATCAGGTGCAGTTAGGAATCCTAATTTGGAATTATTATTTAAAGGGCCTGCATTGAGAAATTTTAGTTTTACCATCAGGTTAACACCAAGAGACCCAGATGAATCAAAAAGAGTTCGTATGATAATTAGAGCCTTGAAACAACACTCAGCTGTTAAAAGAAATCCACAAGTATTTTCTAATGATGCTTATAATCGTGACTCAAACTTTCTATTGGGAACTCCTGATGTCTTTAAATTAAGATATATCAAAGCTAAAACTCAAAAAGATATCAAAGGTTTAAATAAATTTAAAACTTGTGCATTAAATTCAATATCTGTAGATTATACAGGTGAAGTTGGTAGATTCGCTGCATATGAAGAGGATAGTCAACCAGTTACAACTATCATATCACTCTCATTCACAGAATTAGCACCAATATACGATCAAGATTATGCAGAATTTAACGCCGATGATGATGTAGGTCTCTAAATGTCTAATTATTTCCGTAGATTACCAAATCTTGATTATCCTTCTCTTTTAAAAACAAGAAAGAGTAATTTAGATTTTGTTCAAACAAAAAATCTGTTTCGTAGAGCAAAAATCAGAGAAGATTTATTTGCTGATTTCATGCAGTTCGACAAATACAAGATTGTTGGTGATGAAAGACCAGATAATGTATCTTTAAACGTATATGGTAATGATAGTTATGATTGGGTTGTTTTGATGGCTAATAATATTGTTGATGTCTATAACGAATGGCCTCTAACCCAAATTCAATTAAGTCAATATTTAGATAACAAATACACACCACAAGAATTAGTTAGTATTCATCACCATGAAACAAGGGAATTTAGAGATCGAGATAATCAACTTATTTTACCAGCTGGACTAGTTGTTGACGAAAATTGGAGTATGGAATATCTTTCTGGTGGGCAAGTTAGATCAACAAACACACCATCATCAACCAGTAATATGAGTGAAAAACCAGTAAAATCAGTAACTTTCTTGGAATTTGAAACTCGTTTAAATGAAGATAAGAGGGATATAAATGTTCTTAAACCAGATTTATTAGGATTGTTCTTAAAAGATTTTGACAGGATTATGAAATATGAAAAGTCTTCACAATATGTCAATCGGAAACTCAAAAAGACCGAAAATCCACGTATAAAGTAAAAAAACCCCTGGCCGTGATTTTGGCCAGGGATTTTTTTTCCGCTTTTTTTGGAAGCTAAAGCTATTTTTGGTGGCTCTACTCTTCAGCGAGTTTTTGAAAATAACTTAGTGCATCATCTTCATCTTCATCATGAGAAGCGGTGGCCACGGCCACGGTCTCTGTGGCTCTGTTTAGACCTTCACTTAGGTCTTCATATTGACCACGAGATGTATCTTCTTCAATGACAGNTGCAGGCTTAGACTTGTTACCAAGAACATAAGCNAGACGAGTCTTGAGATCATCATAAGATTTAAACTTATCACTTGATACTAACTCTTGAAGAGAGTATTCTTTCTTCCATAGAGCTTCTAGTGCTTCATCATCATTCAAAAGTGGTGATGGTGCAGCAAATTCTGAACTATCGTAGTTCCAGAAACCAGCTACCTTCTTGATCTTGATCTTNAAGTCAGCACCTTGCCAGAAATCAAAAGGATTGATTGCATTTTCATCCTCAAACTCTGGTTGCATTGCTTCTTGGATCTTGTCAAATATTTTCTTACCAAACTTGTATAAGAAAACACCACCTTCATTAGATGGATTCGCTGGATCTTTTACAATGTATACGTTTGCGTAATATGATAACTTACGTTTCTGTTTACGTGCAATTTCTTTGTTTGCGTCTGAACCAGAGTTCCACAACTGTGAATTATGTTCAGATACTGGATCTTTTGAACCAAGAGTGGTCAAAGAGTTCTCCATGTACCAACCGCCAGGGCCTTGAAATGCATGAGAATACATTTTCACCCAAGGAATATCTTCTCCCTCTGGTGCTGGTAAGAATCGAATAACAGCATAACCGTTACCTGATTTGTCAACTTCTGGTTTCCAGAGACGTTCATCTCCACCAGATGTAGTATTCATTTTTTCGACTTCTCTAACCAATTTAGATGTTAGTGAGCCAAGCTTGGATTGTTTTTTTAAGTCTGAAAAAGACATTGGATTAATTCGGATTAAATTAGATTAGTTTTGATAGACCATCTGCCCCACCCTTTCGGATTGCATCTTAGGTCAAAAAAGGAGGGAGGTTGGATTCCTGTATACCAACAAATAACGGGCATTACTACAGTAGTAAAAACGTTATTGCCTGAGACCCGATTGGTT
>FUFK010045082.1_pt1 | contig 29752 bp, 29 predicted proteins | sample 1021851 | NCBI WGS metagenome assembly FUFK01 (sample SAMEA51879418, study PRJEB19060) | metagenome | reverse complement strand
AATGGCCCATCCCCCTGAAGAGTTGCGACTAGGTCGGCTTGGGCTAGTGCCGCAACGAGAGAGTTGTGGATCGTTGTAGCACTTGCAGTCATGGCGATGTCTACAGCAGGCGTCCAGATGTACGCCTCGCACTCCGCCTGACTNACCATNGTGAAGGTGTGTGTNACNNTGTTGTAGCAGCCTGTGAAGGTCTGGCCGTTCATCTCGTAGTCCTCGTAGTATGCATATGCCATGCACTCTTCGAACGAGGCGCCTGCGACAACGGTGTGTGTGACCATGTTGTAGCAGATGTCCCCATCGGCCTCGGTAACCGCTGGCTCGTCGGCTGGTGGCATCAGCACCTTGTCGATGACGTGAATGACGCCGTTGGATGCCATTACGTCAGCTGAGGTTACGGTTGCGTCGTTGACCATTACAACTCCGTCGGTGACAGTGAACGAGAGATCGTCGCCGTTGAGTGCCTCGGCGTTCATTCCATCAGTAACAGCTGAAGCAGTGACTTCTCCAATTACCACATGATATAGCAATATGTCAGCCAGGGTCGCATTTTCCTCTTCGGTGTCGAATGTAGACAAGTCAATCCCTGCAGCGACAAACGCATCGTCTGTTGGAGCGAAGACAGTGAATGGGCCATCAGCCTGCAATGCGGAAACGAGTTCGGCATGGGACAGAGCGGCCACTAGGGAGTCATGTATACCGGTGTTCTGGGCGTTCGTTGGTATGTCTTGAGTGTCGTCTGCAACCACGACTGGAGAAAGCAAAAGGCTTGCAATCACCAGTAGGGTTAAGTTAGCAACTCTGTTATTCATGGTGTTTGGATTTTGGTTTAGGTAATGAAAGAGTGTATGAAAAATGGTTCAAGACATATAAGATAGTGTTAACTAACCATATTATCGGAAACCAGTGTTGGAAGAGAAATCGCTACTTTTCCTGCCTGTGTATCAGTATGATTCAATAGGTATCGGTTAGCGGGATGCTGTAACCATAAGCAGGCCCCGTTCCATTAGGGTATTGGGAGGACCTGATGGGGTGATCCGCATGAATGAAGCAGAAGAAATTTCAAGCAAACAGAAGCAAGCATCAATAGGAGAATTTTTCGAGAAAAACAAGCACTTTCTGGGATTTGATACCCAACAAAGAGCAATAATTACTGCAGTCAAAGAAGCTGTAGATAACTCCTTAGATGCTTGCGAAGAGGCCCGCATACTACCAGATATCAGAGTCGAGCTGCGACGAACTAAATCTGACGAGTTGGAGATGATATCTCAGGACAATGGTCCTGGGATTCCGAGAGACTCGATCGAGGGCGTGTTTGGTAAATTCTTACTTGGTTCAAGATTCCATGCCATAAGGCAGACTAGGGGTCAGCAGGGAATCGGCATCACAGGTGTAGTGATGTACAGCCAATTGACAACTGGAGCCAAAACACGTGTTATCTCCAAGGTGAAGAGTGATTCTTCCGCAGTTTTTGTCGACTTGGGGATTGACACAAAGAAGAATAAAGCAATAAAATCAAGCGAAAAGAGAGATATTTGGATTGATGAAAGGACCGGTGAGGAGATTTCTCATGGGCTCAAGATAACAACTGTCATGAAGGCAAAATACCAAAGGGGCAAGAAATCCGTTTACCAATATTTGAGAATGACCTCAATTGTGAATCCGCATGCATCGATTTCTCTTGTTGTGATGGACAAAGAAGGGGAAATTATCGAGGAAGGGAACTGGGTAAGGACTAGCAATAAATTGCCTAGAGTCGTTGAAGAAATCAAACCGCATCCACATGGAATTCAGTTGGGGACACTACAGAGGATGCTAAGAGAGTCCACTGATAGAAGGATGACCTCTTTCTTGAAGCACAATTTTTCGGGAGTCAGTCCAAGAGCGGCAAAGGAGATTCTTGGGATGGCAGATATCGAGGAGGGCCGAACTCCAAAGAGAATCAAGCCCGAAGAAGCGAAGGCGATGATTACAGCGTTCCAGACTGTGAAGCTTCTCAAGCCACCAATGGACTGCCTATCTCCTATTGAGGACCTTCTCATAAAGAAGGGGCTATCAAAGGCCATTGACTCCCGATTCGCCTCTACAGTGACTAGGAGCCCGACGGTTAGCCAGGGAAATCCATTCCAAATTGAAGTAGGTCTTGTTTTTGGTGGGGACCTTTCGTCCGAAGGCCCCATTGAGATTCTGAGATTTGCAAACAGGGTGCCACTGATGTATCAGCAGGGAGGTTGCCTTCTAACGAAGGCCTTGGAGGCGGTGAACTGGAAAAGTTACGGCTTGGAGCAACCTGGTGGCAGTGGTATCCCCAAGGGCCCAGCGGCTGTGTTGGTCCACTTGGCCTCCACAAACGTCCAGTTCACGAGTGAGGCAAAGGAGGCTGTATCATACAATGAGGAGGTCTTCAATGAGGTCCGAAAAGCCATGCTTGAAGTTGGCAGAGGATTGAAGAACCATCTAAAGAAGAGCTCGGAGAGAAAGAAGGCCAAGGAGAAGTTCGAGCTAGTAAATATCATTCTCCCGGAGATTGCCAAAAAGTCATCTGAACTTTTAGGAAGGGAGGAGCCAGATTTAGCCCCAGTAATCACTCAGATCATGAATGCGGTCTTCTTGGAAGAGGAGTTGTCTTGGAACAAAGAGGCTCGTCTATCTATGTGTTCAGTTACAATACACAATTACACTGCTAGAGCCAGGGCATACACTATTCTTGCCAAGTGGCCTGAGGGAGAAGACACTTCCATGGAGTTCAATCCCAGAGGGGGAAGAAAGGAGGCAAAGGGCCTCTGGGCTTGGAGGCTGGACACATTGGATCCCGGGACCTCAACGGTTCTAGAGTTTGGAATATCCGGATTGTCCAAGGGAGACTGGAACGAGACAGACATATTCTTCAGAGGGAATGGAGAGATAATCGGTGCAACCAGAATGGATGAAGCACTTTTGGACGAGCAACGTAAGGCTGAGGCCTTGGAAGCTGCTGTAGAGGAGGTGCGTAGATCTTCGGCGCCTTCAGAAGGAATCAAAGAGAGGCCGATTGAAGTCTTAGAACCCAGTGCAAATACTGATTGGTTCGGCATGGAAGGTGATGGGAATGAGTGAGGCGCCCAGAAAAAACAGGAAGCAGGTAGTGGAGGCACTGCACGAAGTCGCTGCTGAAATGCACAACAGAATGCAGAGGGGAGACCCCCCTAGAATGACTCTTCCAGTAAGGACCAAGACAAATATTTCATTCGACAACAAATTAGGCGTATTCAAGTACGGGAAGAACAAAACTGTGCGAGATGCTACAAAGCTGGGATCAGCCAGACAACTCCTACGCACATTGCATATCACAGAGTTTATCGAAGAGATGATCGACAGCGAAAAATCTTCTACCCTAAGAGAGATGTATTACATTTCTGAGGGATGGGGGAACGGGAAATTCGGCTCCCAGAATGAGAGCAATAACCTGGCCGAGGACCTAGAGATTGTAACGAAGTGTCTGAGAGAGGACTTCAAGCTCAGACCTGAGGAAGATGGTGCTAGAATAATCGGCAATATTACTGTGGAAGAGAAGAATCGAAGAGGGGAATGGATGAGGATAAACTGCAGGGATGATGTGGGGGATTCGGGATATGGCGTCCCTTACAACGTCGAAGAGGAGAAGCTGAAGCTGGTAGACGAGGATATTGACTTCGTGATGGCCATAGAGACCGGAGGGATGTTTGATCGTCTAATCGAAAATGGATTTGACGAGGAGGCGCGGTGTGCATTGATTCACTTGAAGGGTCAGCCTGCTAGGTCTACGAGAAGAATAATCAGGAGAATTAGTGACGAATGGAAAAAGCCGGTTGTCGTATTTGCTGATTGTGATCCCTGGTCTTTCAGGATATACGCCAGTATCGCTTACGGAGCTATCAAGACTGCTCACATCTCGGAATATCTCGCAACAAAGGAGGCGACATATCTGGGAATAACAGCGGATGACATTCTAGCCTATGACCTTCCTAGTGATGACTTGACGAAGCAGGATATTGGGGCACTGGAAGCAGAGTTGAGTGATCCTAGGTTCAACACTGGATGGTGGCAGGAGCAGATCAAACTGATGCAGGAACTAGGTAAGAAGGCTGAGCAGCAGTCCCTAGCCAAATATGGCTTGGATTTCGTCACAGACACCTACCTTCCAGAGAAATTAGATACCATTGGATTAGGATACTGATAACTAATACTGAAAGGGTGTAGCCCGTGCTAGCTACATGGCGCGGGGCATCATGAAGTATGCAAAGATTCTCTCAGCATTGTCATTTTTCCTTCTTCTTATGGGTACTGTAGCATGGAGTTCCGCATCGGATGAGAGTGAGAAGTATCTTGATCCTTCCCAGTTCAATGAAGCTGTGATTGGCCCGGGAGAGAGTGTCGTTGTAAATATCTCTTCAACTTCTTTTCTGGGTCAGCGGGAATACCTAGCGATGAGAATTGTCGAGGAAAGTGATCCGTTACCCGAAGTTAGGTTGACTCTCGGATCCGATGAGTGTCGTTCGGACGATCCGAGTATCATACACATTGACAGGCAGTTGAATCCAGATAGTCCCAAATTCCGAGTTGTCCGTGTTTTCTTACCGAATGAGACAGGTGACTACACCCTGTACAACGATGCTGAGAGTGGTGACCTTTGGCTTGTCGATGACTTCAGATCACAGACTAGAATATTCCAAGAAAATCCGATTTCAATAGTCGTTATGATTGGTGGCTGTTGCATAGGAGGCCCGGTGGGATTAGTAGCGTTGTGTCTAGCTATAATCGGATGGAGGCAGAATGGGGCTCAGGAGTCAATCCTAGTCCAACCACAAGATCAATTGATGACCACTTCTGATTTGTATAGGGAATATCAGAAATCACAGGCTGAGGTCGAGTCTCGCCAGACTGCACCAGATCCCTTCCTTGAGGTGACTGAAACTGATTATTCTGACTTAGTAGATGATGTGAACCCGCCTGCTGATGAAAACTGGGAGAACTGGGATAACGGGTGATAATGTTTCTAGTCGTCGTTCTTCCCCAAAATGGTGGAAGAAACTGGGATTATGACCATTAGACACCCAGAAACCATCAATGGCAAGAAGGCGGATCTTAGACTGTCTCTCAAATCCCTTGCATCCTGACACTGCTCTTCATCGGCTCCTATGATCTCACCTATTGAGCCAACTGCATCCTCACAATCCTCCGATACTCTGCTGTCTATCTCATTGGCCGCAACTTGGGCCCCAAATGATGCTAAGATCAACAATATACCTAGTATCACAATCACAGTCTTGATGACTGTCTTCGCTGCTCCCATGACACCACATCTAACACTGGGATATTATACTATGTTCAGGTTGGGTTTTTAGAAGGGGAGCTATTAGACAACTCCGGGTTGGTAAGAGATGGTCGACTTCGATGATGCGATGAGTATACTTGAGAATACCACCAGAAGAGAAATTCTGAAGTTTCTTGTTAAGGAGCCNCATTATCCACTTCAGCTTTCTGAGATGCTTGAGGTCAGCCAACAAGCGGTAATGAAGCACCTGAAGGTTCTGGAAGAAGGTGGATTCGTTGAGTCGGATAAGGTTCCATCCGAGAAAGGAGGGCCCCCAAAGAAGGTGTACAAGGTTAATCAGTCGTTTTCACTGAGATTGGATCTAGGTCCTGATTTGTTCCGTTCTGAGTATAGGAAAATGCCTAGAGGAGGTCCGGTTAGACTCTCAACTAAGCTACCCGAAGAGCTCGATGGGATGATATCTCAGCTTGGCACTAGGAGAAATATCCCACTGGCGGAGGGGATGCAGGTTCTATCTGAATTGGACGAATGTCTGGAGAGGATAGACGAGGAGAGGGATGCTGTAATTGCTCTGCACCAACATGTGATGAGTAAGGTTTCGCCTAGCCTGAGTGATGGTTTAGACAGCTATGAAGAAAGGCAGTTGGCACATGCTCTGATGATACAGCCTAGGAGGCCCTTGGATTTGGATGTATTCGCACATAGCATGCGCATGCAATCAAATGATGCTGAAGAGATGATGAGGACCCTAAGGGAAAGATTGCTCAGAGACCTAGGGGCGAATCATGGCAAGTTCATGGCTACGCACAAGAACACCCCCCTGCCTTGGTGGATGGTCAAATAATCAGAATGTGATATCATCATCAGACAGGTTTGCCAACAAGCTACTCTTCTCCTGATATCTCTGGAGAGCTTCCATCCTTCGCCCGTACATCACCACTCCTACAACACCGAAAAGAGCGAATGTTGCCCCTAAAATTATTGCAGGTACGGAGTACTGGACTATAGCCTCAACACCGACATCAAAAATCCCAAGATCAGAACCCATCTTCTTACCAGTAGCCTGGATGTTGTTATCCTCGTCAGTCTCGACAACTAGATTGTCCGGATCGACCACCACGACGATATCGTGAGAGCCTGCCTCTACCATGTACAGTAGTGTGATGGTAGGAGGATCTGGATCCTCTGAAGGCATGATTGCCTCGATTGTCTGTCTGTAGGCAATGTTCTCCTCTTTACACCCGTTTTTCTTGATGTCCGATTCTGTCTGACCTGAGCAGAGAACTATGTTGATGTCGGTCGCGTGAGCATTGCCGATATTTCTGACTTGGACGTTGACTGAGAGCATGTCCCCAACAGAACCACGGTATTCGTCCACAACAACGGAGTATATCTCCAAGTCTGGAGCCCTTAGTCTCAATTCGATGATTTGCTCATTCGTATCGCAGTTTGGAGGGTAGTTGTCTGGTAGGCCGTCTCCATTGAAATCGAGAGTGCAGGAGTCCTCCCAGGTCGGAGTTTCATCATGGTCGCCACCAGATTCGCTGGAGCCGAAGTCGGACATTACCTTGATTCCTATCTCCCTGTCCGCCAGAGTAGCCTCAGCATGAATATCCACTATTGCCACGATATTCAGTGTGGTATACGCCTCCATCTCAGGTAAAGTCAGGGAGTTCGTGGTAGCTGAGACATAGCATTCATCTGTTGGAATCGGATCATCCATGGTCAGCTCGAGACAGTTCTTCTCAATTGGGAACTCTGTATCGAAACCGTCCAGTAGAGCGTACCTGATTTGCCATTTGTCTAGTTGGTTCATTCCGGGTTGAATATCCCATTCTCCAGCCGCGTCAATTGTGTGGTTGTGGAGGGTCGGGGTGTCTGGAACGTTTCCGAAGTTGGTGACATTCATAACGAACCTTACTGTTCTTCCTGGTGCAGTCGTCTTGATTTTGCTCTCCACAGCTGGATCAAGTACTATTCTCATGTCATGGAATTCTATGATTTCTACCTGAAGGGTGATTAGATCCCTCAGTTTTGTTCCTTCGTACTTCTCCTCGCTCATCACCTCTAGGACAATGGTATATTGCCCAGCCAGTGTCTTTTCTGGAACACTGATCGTTATGGGCACTTCTTGTGACTCGTCTCTTTCGAGCTCCTCGAAGAGGACCCGTGGGATATCCAAATCCCAAACATGGGTATAGCCCTCTGAGTCTGTTATCGACTGGATGGCCATGTCATACCTGTCTTGGCCGTTACCAGTATTCTCTATTGTTGTCGGCATCACATATTGCTGACCGGGGTGAAGTGAAAGAATGGTATCTGGCACCGATGCCTCTAGATCGTAAACCTGTATTACATTGGTGAGAAGGACTACATTGTCGCTTACCTGTGGGGAGCCCTCTAAGTAGGCCCTGAATGAAACCGATGTTCCTAGTCCTGCGGTAGCGTTGTAAGGGGCGCACATGTTTGCGGTTACGGTTTGTGGAACTCCTATCTGGGACCAGTATCTGGGAGCGTCATCGGGTATTCCATTGCCTCCCGGCGCTTCGCTGAAGTCCAGATCCACTACCCAGTTGTCATACCTCCAAGTGTTTTCAGAAATTTCTGGAGGTCTCTCGTCAGGGCCACCGGGCGTACTGAAAATCAGATGACCGGGGGTGAAATGCTTGGTAACTTGAACATCGAAGGCTGAGCATTCTCCCGGAAGAACGTTCTGAGTGGTTTCGCCTAGATTGAAAACGATGTTCCCTGTTGTCCTCACAGAGACGTTGACCCACAATTCCAGTATGTCGAAGGTCCCCCTATCCACAGAAAGGACGGGTTCCCCGGTTGACCATCCCTTGAGATATATGACAAAGGTCCCTGGCTCCTGAGAAGTTGGTACACTTACCTGAAGATTCCTAGTGACAGACTGACTCGGATCGAGAGACAGAGATAGTGGGAACGATATTCCCCATCCAAATGGCAACGCCCATTCCGTCTGACCTTCGAGAGTTGTTGGGTCATAGAAAGCGAACGTGTCATACACATTGCCGGTATTAGTTATGGATATGGAGAACACAGCATTTTGTCCCTGTTCAACATCGGCCTGATAGTGACTGGTATCCAATTGGATACCATGCACCACATCCATTAGAACTAGTGTAATCTGCTCATCCCTGATGGCTGGGTCTTTGTCAGATATTGCCGAGAGCACAATTGTTGCTAGCTCATCCTGATCTGCCTGATATATTGTGGGGGACCTTATCCTCATGTAAATCGGCTCGGATTCCCCTCCTTGTAGGAAGATTGGGGTTGATGGGAAGATGGGAGTATGGTTTGTTGCGAAGAAGAGCGTGGAGCTCCAATTATTGGGAACGCCTTCCATCGATATGAAATACGTATCCGAGACCAAGTCAGGAGGTCCCGGTGTCGGGTTTGAAATTGACATATTGAAGGTGGTCTGACCGCTTGGCTGTATGGTGTGGTAGTAGGTCTCAGTCTCACCCAGAGATATGTCAACCAACCCCGTTAAGATGTGTGTGTAGCAGATAGTGAATTTTCCGTTGTTGTTCTGATCGGAGCACTTGTGGTCATCAGACCAAGCTATGTGCGCACCTGAGCCCAGATCATTCGCAAATGCGGGGGGTTGTCCCAAGTCTGGGGATGCAGGAGAATTGGGGCCCAGTTTGTTCGATGACCAAGAGGTAACGGGTATTACCTCCCATTCATCCAAAACGGACGTGGCCAAGGAATTCAAAGGGAAGCCATCTGGGTGAGAGTTGTGGGTATGATTGAGTCTCGCATACATCACTGCCTCCATCTGACTCTCGTTACTGTTGTCGAGCCATGACAGGTGAACGTTGTCAAAGTCGTCGGTCAATATGGCCGGCATGTGCGAGTTTGCGCCGTAGGGCCTGTTAGAGTCTATGCCCCCGAGTCCTTCGACAGTCGAGATTGCTGAGTCCGTGATCTGCTTAATTCCGAATGTCGGGAGTCCCTCTTCGACTCCATCCCACTCTCCAACTCCTTGTAATCTCAGTCTGGTGTAGTATACCTCGTAGTTGACATCTATCTCGAAACCGTAAGCCCTTCCATCCATCCAAGCAAGATGTGTGTTCCCAGATGTGTCCACTGCTATCGCTGGATGTAGGCTGAATGCATCATTCAGAGTGATTCTGGTATCATTGACAACGACTAGGTGACCGTAGCCGAGCTCGTCTAGAGAGGGGCCTAAATCCTCAGTGTAAGTGTCCGCTTGGGTATCCACTATCGTACCTGAGTCACCTTTCTGCCAACCTGGAGGGGGGCTTTCTAGAAGCGCCCTTGGATCTAGCACGGTCATGAATATCTCCCTAGAGTTGTTTGTAGCTAGATACACCAATGCTTCCACCATCAGCTGTAGTTCAGCGGCGCTTGAAGCACCGGTTGGGAAGCTGTACATCTGACCTCCGGCATCGGTTAGTCTGACACTCGTACCCGGACAATTCCTTGATGAGGAGGAGCTGACTATGCCATTAGGGCATTGAGCTAGATCTTTCATGGATGAGCCGACGTCTTCGTTATTCTGTGCCCAAAGTGGGGTCGGAATGACTCCGGCATTCACACAGGCATCATGAGCCTCGAGGATTGTATTCGTATCTTGGGAATCCCAACCGGTGCCGTCATAGGGGGGTTCATCGGATACGGGAATGATAATCTTGGTCGCATTTGGGTTCCACTTGTGATCTAGCTGCGTAGGTGGGTTCCCTGGTACGTTTCCTTGAGCGTCCTTCCATGACAGGCAGGCCCATGTACTCGAAGGCCCCCAAGATTCAGAGCCAACTCCTCCTCCATCGTAGTTTATTGTCAGGGCTCCGCCATTCATGATTACGCCATTTAGCTTCCTGATTCCCCCACTGTCATCACCGGGAACTAGTCCGAGTGGGGTTGACCTTGGCCCCTGAGAGCCGCTTCCGCCTGTTTGGTAAGCTGTCGCACAGTTTCCGGAAGTAGCTGCCGAGACGCTTGTGTGGCCACCTATTCCATAGAGGGTCTCATACACGGTCATGTTGGCCCTGATTAGAAGGGGCTTCAAACCTTGGAAATAGGAGCCGCTCACGAAATTGCCTCCGTAGAAGACAACGCACATGTCAGCCCACTCTGCGAGCATGGACCCAGATGTATCGATTGGAATCACCATTTCGACCTTTCCTCCCCTGGTATCGTCCCATACAACTTGAACGAAGTCATTCAAATCGATCGCTATGTCAGGGTGTCCCTTATGACCGATAATTGGTGTGAGCAGTGTCTCTCCGACAGCGAACTCCACTGTTCTTGAAATCACATCTGGATCTAGCATTGCATAGTATATCTGTGGCTGCTGGTAAAATTTATCCAAGGGCTCGTAAGAGTCCTGCCAGACTATGTGAGGATCGTTTGCTGAGTCAACATCGATCGCGGGCCAGTCCCTATTCTGTGGATGAGATGAAACTTCGAAATCATTGATGATTGTGATTGCTGAATCGGTCGATTGGTCCCCATTCTGATCGTCTAGTGAAGGATCGATGAGTGTGTACATTATCGTCCATTGCCCCGCTTTGTCGGTCCATGTGATGTGTACCATGTCATTGTGGTCGACTCTGGTATCTGGGTGCCAAGCTCTGTGTGCCCCCGCATTGGAGATCTTGGTATCATCAATCAGTACTTCTCCTCTGGGATCTAGCATCTTGTAATACAGGTGCTGTGTATTTCTGCTCCAGACGAAGTGAGTGTTTCCCTGTGAGTCGGCGTCTACAGAAACCATCCTGTCACTGAATGCGCCATCGGGGGTAACTTCGATTGCATCTGTCATTACTACCTCGCTAGCACTGACATTTGGGAAGCTCATTCCAGCGAAAAGGCTCACGACCATCAGCATAACCATTGCAATACTACTTCTCTTCTTCGATCTGTACATATCTGACCACCCGGTGATTATCTGCGAGTCTTTCAGATATATTGCATACTTAACCTACACGGATAGCGGTCACTTCTGATTAGGCTCGATATGGTACGCTAAGCCCAGTCTGCTGGATCAAAATCTCTTCCAAAACCGCCTGTCTCGTCAGTATCTACTTCCCTTGGCTCATTGGCTGTCGGCTTGGACTTCCTAGTCGAAGCCTGGCCTTTCTTCTTGTTCCAGTCATCGACAGGACCGGGTTTGCCAGAACCGGTACCGAATAGGAACTTGATTCTGTGAATAAGAGAGAGCTTGGTGAGCCAGACTCTTCTCATGGTGTGCATGAACTCGTTCTGGGTGAGTCCATCCAACCAGATTGGCCTAGAGAGGTTGAAGGCCTGTAGTGGGCCGGGGACTTCGTTCACCTTTGACCCGACGTGGAGAACCCAATCGAGATCTGCCCTAGTCAGGTCCAAGCGAGTATCGTGTAGCCATTTCTTCCATTCATCGGAGTTTTCTTCAGAGTATTCTTTCATCTGCTCTTGTTGTCCCTCGTCCACCCTAGTTACAGAGTACACAAGAATGAGGGATCTATTCTTTGGAATTACCACGTTGAACAGGTGACCCCTCTTACTTGGTGGGTACTTGACGTGCATGTGCAAATGGGCCTGTTGATCTTCAACGTCTCTGGCCTCCAACTTCTCACTCTGGAGCCATTCTCTGACTGCCTGGGCGGCATCTCTCTTGTTCACGCTCAGGCGGAGAGCTTGTCCTATTTGAGAGCCACTAATTCAGGAACAATGGAATTGATTAGATTGTTCAGTAGCTCTCCGTCTTCCGAATGAGCCAAACGTCGCCTTCTCAGTGACATCCTGAAGTCTGTGACTAAATCGTAACCTCTGAGCATTACTAGATTGGAAAAATGGAAGATTGTTGATANGAGAAAAACCAAGATNACAAACGATAAGAGAAACTCCGCTCCGTCGACCGAACCCTCCAGAACTTGGTAAGCAATAATTCCTCCAACCAGTGGCCATATGGTTAATGGAGAAAAGAACCCGGCGAACATGTGGTAAGTTGTTCTAGCATCAACTCCTTCATCGGTGTTATCTCCTAAATACCTAGCAATAAGGGCCTGAAGCCCAGTTGAGGGGATAGATAGGGGTGAAGCTCCTATCATCAATAATACGCCAATAATCCCATTCAAGTACTGAACCTTGCTTTCTAAAGTAAAATCCTTCGAGATAGATCTCCCATCAAGTTGATTTGAATGAAGGATATTTTCCGCTCGCTTGGACTTTTTCAGCAATTGCGGATTCTCTTTGACCTTGAGAGTGTCACGGATTTCTCTAGCGGCCTTTACCTCCTCCGAGTATGCCGTTAGCTTCTCTCCTCCAGCCAAGGAACTGAGGTGTCCGAGGAGGTGCCATGCCCTGTAAGTTTCCCAATCTGGTGCATCTGGGGTGATGGGGACCAATCGCCGGTATAGCTCGTTCCTGAGTTCCAATACTGTTTCTTCGGGGGGCTCTGACCAATCGCCCTGAATTAGGCTAGCAGAATGAAGTGGGTCTTCAATTACTGGAATCTGTAGTGGTTCTGGGTACTCCACGTAAACATCGGTACGGAACCAATGGTGACATCTGAAGTGGAGGCCCACAGGTTGGATGGTCGGAGGAGGAATTTCCTTTGCATCGGCAATAGATGCTGCGTTCAATGAGAATCTCAATGCTCCAGTTCTCAGGTGGTGGAGCTTTGAATCCTGATGTGATTTTCCCTCTGGCATAACAACTGCTCCATGGCCCCCTGCTATGCAGTGTGACATGGTCAACAGCGTACGATGGTTGATTGATTTGGAATACTCCGGGCCGACGATTCCAGAAGCCTGTTCTGCTCGCCTTATCACCGGTTGGTTTCCCATTCTCCTTGTGATCCAACCTATGAGTGGCATGGTTGCGAGATCGTGCCTACCCATGGTGATGGGTCTTTTGTCCTGTGAGAGTATTATCGATAATGGATCTACGAGTCCGTTGATATGCATTGAAGTGTAGACTCTGCCTCCTTTGCTATTGATTGGATGCTCTTCCTCTTTATTCCTGAAGATATATGACTCCGAAAGCTCGGCTAGAGTCTTGATTACTGCCCATGCAATCCTGCTACCGGGGTGCTCCCCTGTGTGATCCCATGGAACTTTGTCCAGTTTCTTGGGATTGATTTTCAACGCCCCACTAGACAGTACTGGGTCTATGTCAGGGGCCTCCAGAGAGTCGCTCACAGTGTGGTCAGACAGGGTCTCAGTTGAGAAAGCACCGATTCTACATTATACTCATGGAGATCCTGTGCGCCAGCTCTGATGCATCTTTATTGTCAAGACTCCCAGTGGGCCACGTCAGTTCGTGGTTCGAGTCAGAATGCCTTGGTATGATGTGGAAATGGACGTGAAAAACCGTTTGACCTGCCTCAGAGCCGTTATTTTGTACGATATTATAGCTAGTTACTCCCGTGACCTCCAGAATCGATTTGCTGATTCTGACCAATGCCTTTCCAAGTTCTGCGGCTGATTCCTGTGAAAGCTCGTGTAACGAGGACGCTGGTTCCTTGGGGACGACTAATGTGTGCCCGTATGATGCGGGGTTGATATCCAAGAAAGAGTAGACGTATTCATTCTCGAATATCTTGAATGAGGGGATTTCTCCTTCGATGATCCTGGTGAAAAGTGATTTTTCGTCTTTCATTCTTCTTCCTCTTGGGAGGATATCGCTCCGGCTATGGCCAAAAGCCCTTCCAAATGCAATGCGGAGACTAGCTCGGTATTCATTCTCCTTGAGGGGTCAGTTACTCTAATTCCAGAGGCAGATATCTCATTTATGCTGGCCTGAACCACTGCTAGCGAGGATTGGTCGCTGTTTCCCTCGATTATCCTCATTGCGGTGGAGAGCGCCTTTGCAGCATGTCCGACCGGGCTTCCTTCAGAAGAGAATAGCGCGTCTACTCTGGATTGGGCCGCAGACAATTCCTCTTCCATCCTCGTGGCTCCTCCGAAGAGGGATGTTGAGGCCCATTCGGCGGCATTTTTGCCTGCTTCAGATCCGGTTACTAGCTCCTCGAGCATTAGATTGCCAGGGAGAGGGTGCCCCCCATGCATGCCTGTGAATGCGGAACGACCTGCGGCATACAGTCCGGTGTACCACATCTTCCCAGAATCAAAAACAGCCCTACCGTGTGTATCTACTGGTATCCCCCCTGTGGTGGCAACTATGGTGGGGGATAGTGGTATCACTTCTGTTCTGACATCAAGTCCTGTCCTGTTGAGGACCTTCGCGATAGTCCCTTCGAACCATCCCTCTGAGGATTTCTCCATAAATCGCATATCAAGCACGCAGGATTCTCCATCCATGACTTCCAACGGCCCTGCGTCCTCCCCTGAGTCTTTTCGAATTCTCCCTCCTGATCCCAGAATATCCATCGGCAGGACTGTTCCAGTACCGGCAATTGTCAGAGCGTGCATCGGGACCGAGGACATTCCTCCTAGCTTTATTCCGGCTGCATGGGATATCGCGAGACCGTTTCCTGAACCATGTGAGGGAGCAGACCAGATTCCCTGATACCCCTGAGAGGCGACTATGACGGATTTGGCTTGGATAGGGATGAGATCCCCCGATTCAATGTCTAGTGCAATTATTCCTCGTACCTGGTTGTTGTCCATCACCAATGTGACAGGAAGAAGGTCTGACCTTCTGTTTATCTTACGCTTCATGGTCTGCTCTTCGAGGGTCCTCGTAACCTCCCTCACAGTGCTGTCTCCGCAACCTGCAACTCTGGCGATACTATGCCCTGGGAGTTGGGAAAGGTGCGGGGACCCATCAGGTGATCTCCTGAGGACTAGCCCCCATCTTTCCAGCTCAGCTAGGTTTTCCACTGCCGATGAGCATATCCTCGTGGCCGCCTCCTCGTTTGTTGTTTCGCCCCCTGCTGAGATGGTGTCCTGGATATGAGAAGAGGGAGTTGTCTCATTCAATGAGGCGGCGAGGCCGGATAGTGGGGGGTGTCCTGAAGCTGACCCAACCGAAGACTCGGAAACCAGTAGAGGATTCGCTCCAGCGTCAGCCGCTGATATGGCCGCTCTCAGGGCCGCAGGCCCATCACCCAGTACTAAGACGTCCCACGACTCCATGCCTATCGGCCCTTCCACTGGGAAAGGTGTCATGAATATGACGCTCGGTGCACATTGGTTAATTCTGCCTATCGCTCAGGGGAATCGCTATTCTCCTGACTGCTTCAGCGGCTTCAGTCATGCGTACTGCGGCACTTTCGGGATTTACTCCGGTTGTCAATGAAGTCTGGATTACCATCGAGGATAGGGTCTCGCCAGACTCGCCCTTCAGAGTCACTTGAACGGGGTGTGGGCCTGACTCGGAATCCGGCCACGCTATGCCTATCCACAGCACGACAGCATTGTCTAGCATCCTCATTAGTTTGGCGACCTTGTCAATTTTCTCATCTGTGATGGTTAGGGGGTGTGGTGTTGTCGGCGCGCTGATTCTCAGGCTTTGGTGTGCTGGCTCTCCTTTGGCGACTACTATGTCGAGTTCGAATGTCTTGAGGGCCTCAGTGTGATTGTGAATCATGACGAAGAGTTCCCCCTGCCCCTCTGAGCACCTAGGAGGGAGGTCTAGGTCAAGCCTCCACGAGTCAAGATCCTCTCCCTGTATCCCAGATACAGAGTCATGAAGTCTGTCAATTAGCCTGAAGAGGCCTGGCTCCCATGCCCTGGTGTGTGCGAGCAGTTTGCTCAGTGAAGAGACGTTGAATTTTTTCGAGGGGTCGAAGAGCGCGTCTGTGGCGCTTATCTTGAACACCGATTTTACCTCTGAAATCATTCTGTTCCGATCTATAATCCCTCTTTGCTCCCAGTGGATTGCCTGTAGTGTGCGCTCGACAGCGGAATTGGGTGTCTGGCCCGTCCTAACGCTAAACTCCAATGAGTCGAGCCACTCATCCCAGAGATCGCTTGTCTCAGGGTCCAGATGTGCCTTCATAGAGTCTGTAAACACCGATTTGAGTATGCTGTCATGCAGTGTTGGAGCATGTAAGGAGAGTAGTGTGAAGTCATTTGACCTCATTGGGATACTTCCCTCGAGCTTGAGCGAGTTGAGTATGCAGACTGTTCCGAAAAAGGCCCCTGATGCCATTAGGGAGGGGGCTAGGACTGCACCCGGATTTAGTCTCATCAGGACGTATAGTGATGCCGCGCCAAGAATTGCTGATGCTAGCCTCAGCCTCTCCCTTATCCCCCTGTCCCTCAGGGTGCTGATTATTCTCTCTGATCCTGGATACGATCCCTTCGACTTGTGCCCCTCTACTGTGAGTGATAGCCTGTCTCTGGCCACCATCGATGAGAACCATGATGCCATATTGGTCGGGATGTAAAGGATTGAGATAGCAGTGAACAGACCGATGCTCAGTTCGATCGAGGAGTATTCCCACCCAACTAGCAAAACTGCACAGGAGACGGTGGCCACTGCGGGAAGGGTCAGTCTGATCTCTGAGGTAGTCCTAACCGAGGAAAGCCAGACCCAGAACCTCCTTCCAGCGTCCCTCCTGGCAATCATTCTAGAGAGGGCTCTTTCGTTCCTAGCTCCAAATCCACTGTCCTCCCCATACGGGGTCGGCAGTGGAGAGAGGGGGTCCTCCATGTACCGTGTGAAGAGTTATCGTGCTTGATGGCATCGGAGGATAGGATGCCAGAAGGGGCGTTTTCTTCGCTAGACTTCTTGAGGGGTAGGCTTTGCGGGATACGGGCGTGTAGCATAGCCTGGATAATGCACTGGCCTCCTAAGCCAGGGACCGCGGGTTCGAATCCTGCCGCGCCCGCCACTGGAAGAATGCTGAATTCTATGTGAAGGCCAGTCCGTGAAGCTCGCCTGCTTCAGCGGCCCGATGGAGGAATCTCTCCAAGGGAACTCTTGCATGCATTGACCTCCGCAGGCTGGTATCGCACTCCGCCAAGGCACCCAGGAGGTTGTCTCTGAGTGTGTCGGGTATTGCCAGCCTTCTCCCCACTAGTACGTCGTGCAATTGCTGGACGACGTCATCTGCATCAAGGCCGTGTTCATTCATTAGACGGTCGATCTCGGCCAATGCTCCAACCAGTACTCTTTTTCTTCTGCCTCCTTTGTTCTCCCACTTCCACTCGACTACCCTTCCCCTCAGGGCCATCTCGACCAAGACACGCCCTGTCTGAAGGGTTGTCGCCTGGACCAGCTTATGGACAGCTGACCTATCTGCACTGAGCCCCCTAGATTCCAACATCTCCAATGTGAAGATAGCCTTTCTCAGATTTCCATCGCAAATATACGCCACATCCTCGATGACCTCTTGGCTGGCCTCAGAGTTAGATTGTTCATTCAGAGAGTTGAGGGTATGGACGATTCTCTCCCTGTCAGTAGCAGGTATCCTGATCATCCTGCTCCTGGACCTGAGTGCGTCAATTATCCTAGAAGGGGCGCGTGCCACCATGATGAACCTGGATGCGTTTCCTACTTTCTCCATCATTCTTCTGAGATAGGCCTGGCGGATGGGCCCAAGGTGATCTGCATCCTCCAGTATTATGAGTCTACTAACTGGTATGGTCCCAGGTCCTGTTTCTGTCTCAAAGCCCGCAGGGGGGGAGTCGCCCCCGGGGATTTGCGCCATCCCCCTGTCGAAGGCGTCCAGACTCATTCTCCCTGCTAGGGTATCGCTGGATCCACCAGGCCTCAGGAAGTTCTCGAATTTCGCCATTGCACCTGACTGACGCGCTAGATCTCTGCATTGTAGCACGTGTGTCGTTGATCTCCATCCGGGCCCTAAGATCTGTCTGGCTACCAGATTCCAAGACGCGGTCTTCCCCACTCCGGGGGGGCCCGTGATCAACAAGTGGGGGGGGTCTTGACTGACTGATGCGGATTGAAGGGCACTCCTTACTCCTTGCGGGACCGCCAGAGCATCGAAATTACTCGGAGAGTACTCGGTTAGCCAGCTCGCCATGACCCCTCGTTCGCGTGAGGGGACTTGAACTCTCTCTCATATCGCCTTTAGCGTCTTGATGGGCCTGCCTTGGCTTCTGGGTTTGGCGAAGACCCTGTAACCGCACTTGTGGCATGTCTTTCCTGTGGATCCTGCTTCAATCCAGGTCAGGTGCCCACACCTGAGGCACTTGTACCTAATTTCTAGTGGATCCATCGATGACTCGCAGTGGTTGCACTTTGGCGGTTCGGAGGGGTTCCATACCTTTCTGTCGGTACGATTACACTTCCGGCACTTATGGTTGACCATGTACTCGTTCTCGTTCGCCATCGTGCCCGCGACTTTGATGTCCTTCTTCAACCTGTCCTATGTCTCAAATTCATTTTCTGGCGCTTTCACAGACGTTGATGAAGTTCTGAAACATCACATTGCCATACTCAGAGTCGTTTACTTCTGGATGGAACTGAAGGCCGAATCTGTCCCCTCCAGAGTTCTCCATCCCTTGGACCTCGCACGACTCGCTCCTTGCAGTGATCGAGAAACCCGTCGGTACTTGGGTGACCTCGTCGTTGTGGCTTTCCCAGACTGTCTGAGTGCTCGGGGTTCCGTTGAAAATCTTCCCTCCTGAACCCACCAGTGATATCGTTGCTGCTCCGAATTCTGGCTTGGGGGCCTCAGCTGACTTTCCCCCATAATATCCGGCCATAAACTGGTGACCCGCACATATTCCCAGAATCGGAACGTCGAGGGTGAGGTATTCAGCGCAGTTTCCCAGCTCGCCCGTTAGGCCCACTCTGGCCGCCCCACCGGAGAGTATCAGTCCGTCAACCTCCCTGAGGCCAGACAGGGGCGTGTCATTTGGGAAAATCTTGGTGTCTACTCCTAGATATCTGAGCATTCTCCATTCTCTGTGCGTCCACTGACCGCCATTATCTATCACGTCGATAACCAGTTTTCGGTCCTCCATAGACGTCGAAGACGCAGGAGGGTGATGAATAATGCCCTCTCAAAGGTTGAAAAAGAGAACCCTTCTCGTAGGGTTCCAAGCCCCGATGGTGTAGTGGCCTATCATGCAGCCCTGTCGAGGCTGCGACCCGGGTTCAAATCCCGGTCGGGGCGCCACTCGAAATTACTCATCGCTCTCAGCTGTGCCTAACCATGCCTCGAATGAGCAGAGCCTTAGAGTGCTGCTGTAGTCTCTCTTCACCTTGAGGCTTACAGACGGGGGATGTGGGTGCAGTGGGGATGTGATTTCGACTATTTTGTTGATGGTCTCCTCGATATCGGATTCGGCGATAATCACCCTTCCCCTGATGAGAGAGGGAGATTCGTTGTCCAGTAGATGTATCAGCCCGGGGAGCAGGTCGATTGTTTTGTGAGGGAGGTTCACCACAAGCATGTCCCATGAGTTGCTCATCTCGGCAATACTGGACAGTTCGGTTGCATCCGCGACACCGACGATTCGGTCCGGAAATATTCTCTGTATGGCCGAAGGGGTTTCGGGGTATTTCCTTCCATCCCACCTCCTGAGGTTGTCCAGAAGCATACTGATTGCGTCTGGGTTGAGGTCAGCGGCCATGACGTCCGAAACTAACGATTCCTCTGTGATGATGTTAGCCAGGGCAGGGCCCACTCCACAGAACGGGTCACAGACCCTAATCGGCCTACCAAGCAGCTCCCTGAGTCTCCTTGCCATGCTCAGTGTCTCGATTCTCTCTGCCTGTAGCTTGGTTGAGAAGTACGCTTTTGTGGGGTCGCAAAGTATCATTTTTCCAGACTCCCTCACCATCACACGGGTGTCTATCTTGTCCTCTGAGATATCCCCAATGATCAACTCGTCATCTTCTCTGAGTGCTATTGGTACTAGGTCCCTTATCCTGAACTCCCCTTGAACCCCTCTGTCCTCCATCAAGATCCTGACCCTTGGGTGAGCAGTCATCTTTGAGTAAGCAATCTCATTTCTGTATTGAGAGACGTCCTCTTCGATCCTTACAATCATCATGTCTCCAATGAACTCGTGATTCGAGGGCCAGCTCTCCCCATGGAGAGTTATGCTCTCCTCGCCGACTAACTCCCGGAGGTGTTCCCACCAGTCTCCTGAGTCATCTCCGTAAGGGACCCCGTCGACAATGACTACCTGATATCCATCGAGTAAGGCTGGGAGCGTATCTGGTGCCTGTTCTGAGAGGGGTATCAATCTGTGCTTGCCGTCGGAGTCTGGAAAAATCCTCATGGTCTCAGAATGGAGGGCGTTGTCTTTCAGTAGGACGATTACGTCCTGCACGGAATTATTCGGGACCCTCAGATGTCGCATCACGTTCATCATGTCGGACGGGTCAGCGCGCTTCAGAATGACGGGTGAGTGGGAGGACTCGGGGCTTTGGCTGATAGGACTAGGGCCTGGTGATCTGAGGCATATGACGAATCTTGCAGTAGAGGCGGCTAGGTCATCGGACAGGCGATACCTAGAGGGGTACACCGCTATACTCCCCGAAGACCAGGAGGAGGGGCTTGCCGAACTCGTCGGGAGCTGGGAGAGGGCGATGAGAGAGACAGTGGAGCGCCCGGATGAGATGATCATGGAGGCGAAGAACAGGAGGGTCTCCCTTATGGTAGTCGGGGACCCCATGCAGGCGACCACTCACATAGACCTGAAGATGAGGTGTGAGGAGGAGGGTGTTCCCTTCCATGTCATACCAGGAATTTCAGCTACCAGTCTCGCAGTGTCCTTGTCTGGGCTACAATCCTACAGATTTGGAAGGCAGGTTACCATCCCTTACCAGTACGGCGATTACCTTCCAGTATCTCCCCTGGAGATGATTGTCGGCAACCAGATGAATAATCTGCACACCCTGGTTCTTCTGGACCTGGATCCAACTGGCATGGGCGTAGATGCACCCATTCCAATGTCCCCAGAGCAGGCATTTTCCACTGTGATGGAAATGGCTGGACGACTCGATGATAAGGAAGGCGATTTCTTTGACTCACTCGAATCCCGCATACCTGAGTGGGACTGCATACTACTCAGTGACGTTGGAACGGCCGATCAACGTCTCGTTTCAGGCTCATTCTCCGAGATCTCGGATGTCGCAGGCGGGCGTATTCATTGCCTTATTTTCCCTGCCTCATTCAGCGGGATGGAGCGAGATGCCTTTGAGCACCATAAAGCGGATACCTGATTTGGTAGGAAGTACTCGGAGAGGCCAGAGGAGCGGAGAGAATGGCCAAACCACCTGCTGAAGTCAGCTTTCCGGGGAGCAGAAACAGGAGGAAGAAAGTCCGAGTTAGGGGCATCAAGCAGGCTTCGAAGGAAATTCAGAGAAGGCTCGAGTCGAATCTCGAGACCCTCCTCAATGACCCTGAGTGCTTCGTCCCGGAAATTACCGGGGAGCTAGGCAAGGTATCCTTCTTCGGATCAAAGGACAGGATGGCCATGACCCTCAAGGAGATTGAGATTCTGGCGGCCAAGAGGCATGACCAGAGATGGCTCAAGAAGAGGATGGTCAAGAAGGGTGGTGACGAGGTTTGCAGGGCCCTTGCTGGAAGTCTGTTGGCAGCCGGAGAGGAGGACCTGTCGACTGTTTCCGTGTTCAAACACCCCCTCTATGGGACCTCGAGCTACCTCCGGAGGGGCAACGGCAAACAGAGCCACCTTGCTGGAATTCAGAACTTCAACCATCCCAGGCTGAGACTCTTGGTGTGGGACGGTCACGCAAAGGCCGGACAACATTTCTTCTCCTGGGACGGTGGCTTCGTCTGCTCTTGCTCGAAAGCCGAGGCGCCCCCAGAATGGGTTGACTGGGTTCTTGACAAGTCCTCTGTGGACCTATCCGGAGATGAAGTCAAGTGGACGGTCGGTCTGACCGAGGAGATGGTCAGAGACGAGGAATTCAGTGAGAACGGATGGGTTCTACTGACGTTCCAGGACGGGACCAAGGTAGGGATTTCCCCCACGTCCCTGGCAAAGACGGAGGAGCCTTTCGCCCAGAGCCTCGCAATCACAATGATGCCTCCAAACAAACTGGGAGAGGTGTGTGAGGCAGAGTGGATGTGGAGGCCGAGAGGGTGGCCCGAGGGGGAGAGTCTGCCATCCGAGGGGCTGGAGAGGCTGAGTGAAGTTCTGGATACCTGGCTGAGGATGTCGCTGGACGACGCCAAGCTCTCAGAGGCATGCAGAGCCAGTGTCCTGAACTCGATAGAGGAGGGTCACGTGGTCGGGAGCTCTTGGTTCCACGAAGAGGACAGGGCGGGCTTCCTAAATCATCTAACGGGAACTGATGACGAGAAAAGGGCGATTTCCACGATTCTGGACTCACTGGACAGAGGGATTCACATCAGATCCGACGGGGTCGTACTGAATCTGGATTCGGATGTGGTCAGGATGGAGCAGGGCGCATGTCATCCAAACCTCGTGTCACTGTGGCCCGCTCACGGGAAGACAGTACTGGCGGGGATGTTCGGACTGAGTGACGAGGAGTCACAAGGCATCCTAGAGAGGCAGGCCAGGAGGAAGCAGGGATTCGGTGCATTCCTCAGAGAGCTTGGGGAGGAGCTGGACACAGAGATGAGGCTTCGTAGGCTCCCGTGGGAAAACGAGGAGCTGCCCGAGCCCCTGGGTATGGCTGACAGGCTGATCAGGAAGGCCGTCGGGGACGGGGTCCCCTCCACTGTCTCCCTAGCAAGGAAGGGCAAGGGGCTCGAGTCCGCCATGGGTTGGTCATGGTTAGTCGTCCACAACAAGACCGAGTCAGACGCCTGGAGGTTCGATGAGTCGATAAGAGACAAGGGGGGAGATTGGGTGCCGGCACTACAAGCCCTGTGGGACGCAGCCGAGGACCTCCTCCTGAATGACATAGAGGAGGCCGAGGAGGACTACAAGAACGCTATGAAGTGGCTAGCGGAGTCCTGTGGGGTCTCCGAATTCAGTTGAAGCTATGAAAAGCCACGTTTGAATATACTTCTCATAGGTCACACTTATTACGGTATCAGCCGACAACATACCATGTCAAGAAATCTGACACCGATAATGCTTGTAATTGGACCGTTGATGTTGGTGGGGGCCTTCTTCAGCTGGCCCCTTCAGAACGAGGTTGGGATGGAGGCTGTCGAGCTTCTGAGAGATGACGCGTCAATCGTCCTAGCCGCGGTTGGGGTCCTAGGAATGTCCCTGATGTTCGGCGGGCTACACCTGCTCTCAATGGACATGAAGAAGGGCGCTGACAGGATGTCAACTCAGCTACTCAACATGGCCGATCTGTTCATCTTCGGCACATTCGGCCTTTTCCTTGCTGGATTTGGAGCGCAAACCGCGGTAATCCTGCTTACCAATGACACTACTGCAGTGTACGAAGACCAGGCTACCAGGGAAGCCGTGGCCCTGATGGTGTTCAATGCTGGAAATGGGCTTTGGGCCCTCACGCCTGTGTCATGGGGGCTTGCGATGATCAGTATGGGACTGGCTCACGTAGGTCTGAAGGTACCAGAGGGATTGTCGGAAGGAGCGTTCTTCATGTTCATGCCAGTCGGCTTCGCGAACACGCTTCTCCCCCTGATACAGGACGCTGAACAGACTGAGTTCCAGATCGTGTTTCCGCTTACCATGGTGCTCTACATCTCCCTTGGCGTCATGATGCTTGGTGGCATGGTAGACGAGCCAGGCACTGAATAGGCGACATACTTGAGAGCTTGGCCCGCTTCTGGGGCGCCATGAGTTGGGCTAGCCTAGTGGGAAAGGGCCTCTTCAGCGGGGCAGTGATAGTGACAGCAAGTGAGATTGCCAAGAGGTCGGCGACCTTCGGTGCGATGGTCATCTCTCTCCCCCTGGCGAGCCTGATGGCGATGACTGTCCTATACCAGGACACGAAGGACACGGGGCAGGTCGCAGACTTCGCAGAGGCGATAGTCTGGTTGATGTTGCCCTCCCTGATGATATTCATTGTGACCCCATGGATGCTGAGGAGGGACTATGGGTTCGAGGTGTCAATGGCTGCCGGCATCGTGTGCACCATCGTGCTCTACCTGGCAGGGGCATGGGCGGCCCAGAACATAGGGCAGGTATCCTAGGTGGGGAAATGCGACCGCTAGCACTAGTCACTGGGGCCTCGAGCGGAATCGGGCGCGAGATTGCAAGACACCTCGCAAATGGCGGTTACGACGTGGCACTAGTAGCCAGGAGGGAGGGACTGCTGAGGGAGCTCGCCGGTGAGCTAGAGGCCGAGCAAGGGTGCAAGGCGGAGGTGGTCGTGGCTGACCTATCGGACATGAGCCAGGTCGAGAATGTCAAGCAGGTGGTGGAGGAGGTTGATGTCCTGGTCAACAACGCCGGATTCGGGAAATGGGGCGTTCTGACCGATCAGGAGGAGGCATCGGTTGAGGAGATGGTCGATGTAAACATCAGAGCTCTCACAACCCTCACGAGGCACTATGCGGGTAAAATGCTGGGCAGGGGTAAGGGGAGGATCCTGAATGTGGCGTCTATCGCCGCGTTCCAACCGGGCCCTGGAATGGCGGCGTATTGCGCAACCAAGTCGTACGTGCTGTCCTTCTCGAGGTCGCTCCACTCGGAATTGAAGGGGACGGGGGTGACAGTGACCTGCCTATGCCCCGGATACGTCGAGACCGGTTTCGGGGAGGTCGCGGGGATGAACCTCCGGGGGGAGATCAAGTCGTGGAGCGCGATTCCCGCCAGCAGGGTCGCCTCGATAGGTGTGAAGGCGATGGAGAGGGGCAGGCGAGAGGTGATTCCGGGTCTTCTCAACAAGCCGGTCCCGTTGTTCGGGAGGATGCTCCCCGTCAGGCTTCAGCTGGCGATAGTGAGGGTGGTCCTGATGGTCGGAAGGCCAAGTCGCTGACAACCATTGAAGTGTGGGCCTGTCATGTAGCGTACATGAGCACCGTGCGGACCGTTCCCCTGTTCGTCCTTCCGATGGGCCTCTTCCCGTTGACGCAGGAGCCCCTGAGGGTGTTCGAGCCACGGTACAAGCAGATGCTCGATGACTGCGTGCTGGGGGGAGAGCCGTTCGGCTACGTCGCCTCCGCTGACCCTCCCAAGGCCCTCGGAGGATGGGCACTGCCCGGCCAGTACGGGCTACTGGCTGATGCCGAGGACGTGAGCGAGCAGGGCACCAACCTGCTCTTCACAGCGTCAGGGGAGACACGCTTCAAGATCAGTAGGGTCCTTCCCGCGGCACTTCCAGCACGTGACTTCGGGGAGATATTCCCGACGGTGGACGAGCTCGTCGAGGAGTACGTCGATGAAGCCCCCGATGGCAAGCTTTACCTTCGTGCGGAGGTTGAGGAGCTCCCTCCCTTGGAGGGCAAGGTTGAGCATCGTAGGTGGGAGATCCTGGTCAGGGCCTGGAGCGAGCACATAGTAGCGGTCGACTCCCTGGTGATGGCTTCCGGCATGGGGCTTGAGGACGTCCTTCCGATCATGGAGGGGGAGTTCATGCCGTACACCGAGTCCGGCCTGTGGAGCGCCTGCCAGTCGATTCTCAGTGACCACCATGACAGGCAGAGGGCCCTGGCAAGCGCCTCAGCGAACGAGGTCGCTGACGTGATAGAGGAGGCACTGGAGGCAAGCATGGCACAGATGAACGTGCTCAGGTTCATGATGGAGAGCGAGTGAGCTCCTCCGCCCTGCGCCTCTTGATGTAACGGAAGAGTACCCTTGAGAGGACCATCGAGAATGCCAGGAACAACCACCAAGGAATCGATGTCTCACGATCGATGAAATAGGTCGCGACCAAGATGCCTGCACCGTAGAACGCACGGAATATGGAGTACGCAATGAACGACTTCATCAGAGGGTGGTCGAGCAAGTCCGAGAGCCAAGACACGCCCCCCAGCCCCCCATTCTGATATTTTATCCCCTCAGCAAAGTGTAAATCGACAAAACCATAATTAAACTAGGGTCAAATGGAATAACATGGAGATGAAGACATACCTCAATCCTAAGTGGTGGCTGATTGTATTCGGGGCGATATTCCTCATATTGGGTGCTGGTAATTACATAACTGCCGAGGAGGCAGCTGAGACTGCCTACCCTGACCCGACCGACAGGGATGTCTTCTATGAGCAGACCTTCGGCCTCTTCTCGATGGCATTAGCATCGCTCGCCCTAGCCACGGGACTCTGCGTCAAAGGCAGGGGATTGTCGGTGCTCGCCATGGTTTCCTCTGTGGCGATGATAGTCGTATTCGTGCTGCTCTACAACGCCGGAGAGGTTGTGGACTATGGCTACAACGACATCAGGATGACCGTAGCATTGGGTACCCTACTGGGACTCATGGGGCTCGGTGGGTACATGCACCTAGAGGGGGATGAGTGATTTGGATTACGGGAAAGAGGCGCTGAATCCGAAGTGGTGGCTGATATTAAACGCGCTCGGCCACACCTTCATCGGGGTGCTCCTGCCGATGGACCCCGACAATGACAACGAGCTGATGATAACCGGCGTGATGCTTGTCATAACCGTCTACATGCTCTATGCAGCGTTTCTGACCGCTGGGCGTGCCCAAGCCAGGCTTGCCGCAGTGATAGCCGGGCCGATCTGGGTCTGGTTCGTGGTGTGCATAGCGCTGGGCCTCGAGATAACGTACACGACCGATGGCCCGTACACGTTCGATTTCGCCGACAACGTGCCTCCCCTCATCTTCTGGGGCATGACCGCCCTGACTGGCGTGCTTGGCTGGAACATGGAGGACGAGTAGTATGATCGACACGATCCTAGATCCCCAGATATGGCTGGTTCTCGTCGCGTTGGTTCACGCCGTGGTTGGAGTCATCCTCCCCACCGAGTGGGAGGACGACACGAACAAGCTCGTGAGCGGTTGGTTCCTACTCACCACAGTCACGATGCTTGGTACAGCGTTCCTGCTTGAGGGGGAGGCGATGGCAAGGATGGCTGTCGTTATCGCTGGCCCGGTGTGGGTCTGGTTCGTCATCATATGCGCGCAGGGCCTGGAGTGGAACCTGGGCAAGACCCAGATGACGATGAACTGGAAGGANAACGCCCCTCCGCTTGTGCTCTGGGGAATTCTGGCGTTGAGCGGCCTCCTGGGCTCCGGATGGGTCTGAGGAGGCTGAGACATGCTAGATAAGGTACTCGATCACAAGAACGTGGCATTGGCCAATATCGGGTGGGCAATACTGCATATCTGGATAGCCCTCGAGATCGAGGAGAGCATGGGGTTCCTAGCGATTGTTCTCGTCATCGGGGGTATCTTTGCGTTCGCGTGGAGATCAGAGGAGGGGATTGGGCGCAGGGTGATGCTCCTCCCATCTGTTCTGTACCTTCTGGTATTGCCGGCAGTGGCTCAGTCCCTGACGGGGGAGATGGAGTCCAGTGGCTACGAGTGGCTGGACATAATCGGGCCGATCATATGGTTCGTGATCATCCCAGTGACCCTCCTCGCGTCCACGCAGGAGTGGACTGGCATCGGCGTCGCATCTGAAGAGTGATCCTATTATGGCGCTAGAGGCTCCTCCCGCGTCCTCGCCCGCAGTGCACAACGTGATGATCGCGAACACGAGCAAGGACACCAAGCCAGAGCTACGGGTCCGTAGGATGCTCAGGGAGGCCGGGTACCCCGGCTACAGGCTCCACTGGAGGATAGACGACGAGGAGGGCAGGTACGTCTGCAGACCGGACATCACCTACCCTGGGAGGAAGCTGGCGATTTTCGTACACGGTTGCTTCTGGCACAGATGCCCGACATGCAACCTAGGACTGCCGAAGACGAACGTCGACTACTGGAGGGAGAAGTTCGATAGGAACGTCGAAAGAGATCGGCGGAAGGAGGTTGCTCTACTTAGTCTAGGCTGGAATGTTCACACAATATGGGAGTGTGATCTTAACTTGGAGTTCTTGTTGGGGCGTTTGTGTTAGGCGGTCGTCTCAGATATAATCTCTCGACTTACTAACCTGGAATACCCTTCTTCTTTGTGATTCGGTTTTCAGCGATGAATACAAATCAGGATACTCTGCCTCGAAAGAAGATTTATCGAATGCCCTTTTCTCATCTCTCTTGTACTCACAAATCCCAATAATCCCTTGGGCATCCCCGCATTCCGCCTTCATCTTCAGGGTGAGAACCTTGAGTTCCCTCTTTACGTCACCCATATCAGCTGAAAGAGCTATGTACTCAGAGTGCAAGTCGATTGCCTCTTGATTTCTTCCGATGGTATTGGTAGTCATTTCATCATCTTCCTTCCTTGTCGAAGCTCTCTTTAGGTTCTTAATTTTCTGAAATTCATCGGTGAAAGTTGATTTGGTAGGAATATTGAGAAGTTTGAGAGAGGTGTTTCTCTTCTTTGCTGTCATGAATTTCTCATAAATATCTGGATATTGGGACTTGAGGTTTCTTAACTTAAAGGTTGTTTTTGAATCATAAATCATTACTTTCGTAATACCATCTATCCCTCCAGTGCCCCGTGTCAGAGACTCAAGCTCTAAGCGAAGAATGGTTCGTCTCAGTTCCAGTCGAGTCTTTTGTGACTCAAGTCTCAGGGCCTCCTGATATAATGAGATAGCTTCTTTGGTGGGTTGAATGGGCGCCTTGATATTAGATATCAAATCCAGAACTCTAACTTGGGAAACTAGATCTTCGAACTCATTTTTCAATTCGTGTGCCTTCTCTATGGCTTCCTCCAGCTCTAGATCAGTTAGCGAAAACCACTCTAGTATCCTCCTGTTCTTCGAGAACATCTCATGGAGTGTTTTCTCAACGACCTCGCACCCATCCATGTCAACCTGGTGAGTTACTATGATCCTGAACGGATTTCCAGTCTGAAGGGTCCTGACTCTCCTGATGAGAGGGCCAGTGGTGACACCGATCTTGTAGAATGGAGGGACTCTCCCCCCAGAGGGGTCCTCAAGACCTAAGATGTAGAGTGTCCCATAGCCCAAGAGTCTCGAGCCTTTGTTATCAGATTCAGAATCCATTCCTTCCTGTTCGTCCATTCTCATATCACCCACTGACTCTAACATCAAGCCTCCTCCTTCAATATATTGGAGTTATCATCAAATTCGTGATATGCGCGGTGCCCGGCAATGAATCCGCCCGCATGTCGCTTCGTCCCAAGGAACTCCTCAAAACAAACGGGACACACAACCTTGACAATCATTGCTTGCTTGTAATATCCATCGGTTGCGATCACATTCATGATTATCCCGATTTCCTCTTCTGTCAGTTCTTCACTTCTATCTGCTTGCATGTCAGTCACTGAGCATATATGCCAACATCACCTTATTAACTATCAAAACTTTGTAGTGTAAATGTGCTAAGGACTTTATACTGAAGGTCTACTATTGTCTACATGAGTAGTTTTGAGGGAAGGTCCGGCCAGCTGGATGGGGCGCTTTCCAATCATATCGTATCTGCTCTAATGGAGATGGAAGAAGCTGGAGTCCCTCACTTCGGAAAGAGGAAGGTAGTCAGTTTCCTCCAAGGGAAGACCAATGCTAACACACTGGAGCTCAGACTGCATGAGTTATCCTCGTGGGGTACGATACCCTTCATCTCGGTCCGAAACCTTCAGGCAATCCTGGAGGGGAT
>FUFK010896207.1_pt1 | contig 29768 bp, 38 predicted proteins | sample 1021851 | NCBI WGS metagenome assembly FUFK01 (sample SAMEA51879418, study PRJEB19060) | metagenome | reverse complement strand
ACTTTTATTAATGATTAACGATAGACCAGAAATGGTCACTGAACTATTAACTAAAAAATATGGCTATACACTAAGCCAATTACAACTTAGGAGAAATAACAATATAAGTTTAAATGGCACTGATGAGAAATAATAATTTTGAAAAGGGGAGATCGTTAAGGTCTCTCCTTATGTCATTAACTAAAAAAAAGGAGTAACATTATAATGAGTAAAAAATATCACATTGACTTTACAAGTTTGGTAGTTAACCAAAGAACTTATGAGAAACTAAACTTAGATAGTTTTGGACACCCAAACGCCAAAGAGTTTTTAAAAGAGCTAATTGACCAAAGTGTTATTGCAATTGTTAATACAGATGAAGCAGATGAACTTGATGATCTGACTTANCCGTNNNTAATTAGGAATGCTGCAAACAGATACTTAGGAGNTGANTGATGACTAAAAAATATAAAATATATAAAAGAACGGTCCACGATGATAGGGGAGTCGATGTAAGCTTCGGCACTGAGGAAGATCTTAAGTATTGGAAAGAAGAAGAGGAGGAATGGATTGATCAGGACTTCGGTGTTGGTGATGATACTATTGAAGAGTTAAAAATAACATCAACTGATCCTAACATCGGTAAAATACTAAGTGTTATTAACGACAACATATAAGGGAGGTGAATGATGACTAAAAAATATAAAATATATAAAAGAACGGTCCATGAAGATGGAGGAGTAGCAGTAACTTTTGGCACTCAAGAAGATGTCAAAAATTGGAAAGAGGAAGAACAAGAATGGATCGAAGAAGATTTGTCTTGTGATGAAGATTCTATCGAAGAATTAGAACTATCCTCAACTGACCCAAACATCGGCAACATATTAAAACTAATTAACGATGGATTGGCAAAAGCGGAGAGAAGACTAACAAACAATCTTAGTGATTAACAAAAAAAAGAGCTAGGCGAGTAACTAATTCTCCTAGCTCTAAGGAGGTTATAACATAATACTTATGAGAAACAAAATAATATTAATACTTATGAGAAATAAAAAGGAGTAACTAATGCAACACGATAGAAACGAATTAATTAAAAGCTTGTCTTCAGTTTGGGATGTCTTGTATATGGCAAGAGAGGACTGTATTTCTGAGGGTAATGCTAGCAATGATGAACAATGGTGTGAGGTAAGATATGCTATGGATAAAATACATAAAGCATTAAATATTAAACATAATGAAATTTTTAATGCTATCATGCCAGAGGATGTGTGAGGTGAGTAAACTTAAAATGAAGCCAGAAGACTACATCCCATTGTATGGTGAATTAGCTGATGCGATGCTAAATAGACACGTCAGGTATGTATACAATGATACTGCTTATGAGAAGCAAGAAAATGGTGATGTAACAGTCAAAGAAAAATACGAAGATCTATATTGTGAATGTGTGGATGAGGTTGAAGAAATATTATCGCAACACATAGAAAGAGATGATGGAGAAACTAATAAGAAACAAAACGATGAGCAAGAGGATGACCAAGTATACTGGTGCTGACTCTGACACAAGAATCATTAGCTGCCAAAAGGCATATGATGATAACTTAATACTGGCGAGAAATTATTCAGTGTTAGGTTTAAACATGGTTGCTGATAAACATTATTTAGAAGCAGTCAAATATAAACAATTACTAGAAAAGGGTATTTACTATGATGCTCTTTTCTAGTAGAACTTTAGTAGAACACTATAAGGAGGAGATTACAAAAATGTTTATGTACTTTAATTTATATTTCTGGTTTTTTTATGTAGAATTTAATGTAAAAAATTCAAATTTGTTTTTTATAGAAAAAAATAGTACTAGAGAGTATATTGTAGGTATACATAAAATGAGGTGTGTCATTACACCCAGAGGAGTAATAAATGACTACAAACAAAGCAAGACAGAATAAAAGCTTTGCTAAACTTGATGACATCTATCAGTGTTTTCAAGAATACGACACAGAAATGTTAGTTCAGACTATGAGAACTTTCCTAAATGTCGCTATGGCAAATAAGCCTATATCTATGCAGAAACTAGTTGTTAACTTAAACATGCCACAATCAACACTGTCTAGAAATGTTGCAACTTTATCTGCAATAAATAGACACAGAGAAAGAGGTCACGAACTAGTGGAGTCTTTTGAAGACCCTACTGATAGAAGAAACAAATTAGTAAAGCTATCACACAAAGGGGAGAGGTTAGCTACTCGTATACACGAGAAGATGGAGGTGTGATGAAATTGGTAAACATGCTGGATTCAAAATCCAGTGAACTTCGGTTCTTGTGGGTTCAAGTCCCACCACCTCTACCATGTGATACTAGTTTTATAGAGAGGAGCATTTGTGGGAGTAATATTTAGAGGAAACAAGTGGATTGCTGATTGTTTTCTTGGTAAAGATCACAAGCCGCANAGAATAAGACCAGTGTTTGCAACACAAAGTGAAGCTAAGTTATTTTATGCTGAAGTGATGCATGCACTAGAAAAGGGTTTACCTATACCGACTGGTAAAAAGGTAAAATCTATATACACTTTAGAGAACTTATTTTCTGACGTACATAAACGATTTTATGAGCATGAGAAAAAACTCAACACTTTATCTAAGATGAAACTTATAATGGATATTTTAGGTAAGAACTTACCAGTAAGCTGCATTAAGTATAAGCACTTGGAAGAAGTAAAAGATCACCTTACAGAACAACGTAAGGTTTCCAATGCAACAGTTAATAGATACAATGCAGTTATGTCTAGGTCATTTAGATATGCAGTTAAGATAGGTGCACTTGAACATCAACCTAAACTTGAGCAACTTAAAGAGGGTAAAGGTAGGCTTAGTTTTTTATCTTATGATGATGAAGCAAAGATCATAAAGTTTCTCGATCAGTGCAACAAAGAGTTTTCTGACTTTGTAGTATTCTTAATTGATACTGGGCTACGTTGGAGAAGTGAAGCTCTTAAAGTTTCTCTTAAAGATTTCAACGAAAAAGATAACTCTATGATTGTTTATGGTAGTAAGAATGATTTAGAGAGGACTGTATATTTGACTGATAGAGCTGCAAGTATACTTAAGAAATACAATAGGTTTATTTTTAAAGACCATCAGGTCAGAGCCTGGTGGAATCGAGTAAGAATTCATTTAGATAGAAATGATGAAGATTTTGTACCACACATTTGCCGACACACTTGTGCATCTCGACTGGTACAAAAGGGTGTACCACTGACTGTGGTTATGAAGTGGATGGGTCACAAGTCCATGCAAACAACTCTTCGCTATGCTCACTTGTGTGATAAGAATTTAGAGCAAGCAAGAGACATACTACAGTCTACAAAAGTGGTGACACTAAAGTGACACGATTTGGTGACATAGTGACATTGGCTACTCTGAAAGCCACAGTGAGCAAGGCTTAGTTTTATGCAAAGGATTCAAAATCTTAAGCATCTTCCTTGCACCTTGGCATTCTTTGATTTCCTTCCTAACAAAATAGCCTTGTCTCTATGTCAACCGATGGTTTTAATGCCTATGTGGTTGTATTTAATGTCAGTTATAAGGAGTAGTAATGGCAGATAAGATAAAAGAGCAAGTAAACCTTGAGGAACAAATAAACTTAGAGCTAGAAAGTAGAGTGCTAGGCATCAATAGATATGAGAAAAACAACGAGAAGAAAAAAGACAGAGGTCAGGAAGCAACCACAGATTATGCTAAGTATTTAGTTAAACACTACATACAACCAGTGGCTGATAAACTGGATGAGTACATAGCCAATGAGAAAGCAAAAAATAGTCCAGTGCTTAGAGCACAAGCTATTGAAAATTTACAACTGATAGAGCCTGATAAAGCAGCAACTATTACACTTAAGACTTTACTTAATAATGCAACTAGAAGAAAACCTGCTACATCTACATTTATTAAAATCGGCAAGCACATATTAGACGAAATAAATTGTCAAGCTATGGAAGAACAAAACCCAGAACTGTTTACTAAAATTCATGCTGATTTAAAAAGTAGAAATGCAGGATACGAGTATAGTCGTAGAAAATATTTAGAAGCATCACAAAGGGATGGACTACAAAGAATAGAATGGACTGTTAAAGATAAACTCAGAGTTGGTAGAACTTTATATGTCATAGTAGAATTAGTAAGTAATTTATTCTCAGAGTTAGATTTTAGAAAAGGGAAAAAGGTACAAAAATTTATAAGTCCAACTGATAAATGTATTAAATGGATTAAGGAGAAAAAGCTCAGAGGATCAATACTACATCCTGAAAGATTACCGACAGTTGTTATACCTAAAGTATGGAATTCACCTTATGGAGGTGGATACTACTCTGACCACTTACCACCACTAACTGTAGTAAAAACTAAGAACAATAAATATCTGCAAGAGTTAGCGGAGAAAGATATGACTGGTGTATATGATTCTATAAACATCTGTCAGGAAACACCTTTTGTTATTAATAGAGAAATACTAAAAGTACAAAAACATTTTTGGGAGAAAGGTCATACTGTTGGATCAATTCCTGGTGATCTTAAAGATGAAAAACCAATCAAGCCAAGTGAAGAGTCATTAAAAAATAAAGAGATTCTTAGAAAGTATAAAGCTCAGATGGTCGTATGGTATGGTGAAGTTGAAAGACATAAATCAAAGCAAATACAATGTGCAAAAACATTCGAGTTAGCTGACAAGTTCTATAACTATAAGTTTTACTTTCCCTATCAATTAGATTTTAGAGGTAGGTTATATGCAACCACCGCCTTTTTAAATCCACAAGGTGCTGACTATCAAAAAGCATTACTTACATTTGCGAATGCAAAACCATTAGGTGAGAAAGGTGCATGTTATCTTGCAATACATGGCTCTAATTGTTTTGGATATGATAAGTGTTCTTTTCAGGATCGTATAGATTTTGTTGAAGAACACAATGATAAAATAAAAGCATCAGCAGAAGATCCTTATAATAATAAGTTTTGGATGGATGCTGATGACCCTTGGCAGTTTCTTGCCTTTTGTTTTGAATGGAAAAAATTTTTAGACCAAGGTATAGAATACAAAAGTTCACTTCCAGTATCTATGGATGCAACTTGTTCAGGTCTTCAACATTTTAGTGCATCAATCCGAAGCTTAGTTACTGGCAAACAAGTAAACATGATTCCAAGTGAAGTGCCTGCTGACATTTATCAAAAAGTTGCAGACAATGTAATACTAAGATTACAAAAAGAAGAGAACCCTTTTGCTCAGAAGTGGTTAGACTTTGGTGTTGATCGAAGTATAGCTAAGAGACCAACCATGACAATATGTTATGGCAGTAGACAATATTCCTGGACTGACTTTGTAAATGAGATAGTACAGAAAAGAAAAGAGAAAGGCCACATGCATCCTTTCGGTGATGAGCTATTAAAAGCTTGTAGTTACCTTGCAAAAATTATGTGGCAAGTGGCCAGTGATGTAATTGAAGCTGCATCTAAAGTGATGAAATGGTTACAAGATGTGGCACGAATTGCCAGTGCCGAGGGTATTCCCATAGTTTGGTATACACCTATGGGTTTTCCAGTCCAACAAGCTTACGAAAATTATAAGCCACTACAAATACAAACAAAATTAATGGGAAAAGTTTTTAGACCACAACTTAAAGTTTCGGATGAAAACCTTAACAGTAAGTGGGATAAAAGAAAACAAGCAGCAGGGGTTTCACCTAACTGGGTACATGCTCTTGATAGCTGCCATTTACAAATGACTTTGTGTACTGCTTTTGCAGAGGGCATAAAAGATTTTGCTATGGTGCATGATAGTTATGGAACACTAGCTGCTGATGTAGAACGTCTTGGTGAATGTTGTAGAGCAACTTTTGTTGATATCTACAAGAGCCATGATGTGTTAATGGATTTTAGGAATGACATTATTTCAATGCTTCCTGAATCAAAAAAGAATGAAGTTCCGATGCCACCAAAAAAAGGAGATCTTATTATAGATCAGGTATTAGAATCTGAGTTCTTTTTTTCGTGATAACCAATCCACATAGGTATTAAATCTATGTGTTGCTACTTTTAGAAAGGAATAGATATGGCAAATAAATTTGAACAAGTAGTTACTGACACTGGTATAGCAAGATACCCTTGGCTAAACTACCCAGACGATCAATATTCAAAACCTGGTGATTACAAGCTTGGCTTGATTCTTACTAAAGAACAAGCAGCTCCACTTATAAAAAAAATACAAGACACTATAAGCAAGGCTAAAGAACTTGCTAATGGTAAAAAAACAAAAGCTGCTGCTTTACCATATAGAGAAGAGCTAGATGATCAAAATCAACCAACTGGGAATCTTGTTTTTAACTTTAAACAAAAATCAAAGATTAATCTTAAAGATGGAACACAAGCTGATATGAAACCAATGGTTGTTGATTCTAAAGGTCGTAGACTAACTAATGAACAAATATGGGGAGGAACAAAGTGTAAAGTTAGTGCTCTTTTAATTCCTTATTTTATGGCAGGTAATGGTTATGGTTGTAGTCTGCGATTAAAAGCAGTTCAAATCATTGATCTTGTCTCAGGTAAAGATGGAGATATGGGTAAACATGGATTTAAAGAAGAAAAAGGTTATGAATCACCTGATACAGATTCAGCCACAGAAGATGAAGTACCAGAAGAAACAGAGGACTTTTAGTCCGAGAAAATTTAGAAGTGGTTTGGAGAAAGAAATTGCAAGTCAGTTGTGTCAACAAAGAATTAAGTTTGAGTATGAAACACTTACAGTTAAATACTCTAAGCCAACTTCTAAATATACACCAGATTTTATTTTACCTAATGGAATTATCATTGAAGCTAAAGGACAATTTGTGTCGAGTGATAGATCAAAACATAAGCTTATTAAAGAGCAACATCCTGATCTTGATATACGATTTGTCTTTAGCAACTCAAGAACAAGAATCGGAAAGAAAAGCAAAACAACTTATGCCATGTGGTGTGATCGGTTTGGTTTTAATTTTTCTGATGTCTCTATTCCTGCTGCATGGATTAGAGAACCAAAACAACAACAACGTATTAAAGCTATAAGGAGATGTTTAGATGACAGAAAGAAAAAAAACTAATTACATTGTGGTGCACTGCACTGCCACTAAACCTGAAATGGATATTGATGCTGAGTGGGTTAGAAAAATTCACAGAGGACAAGGGTGGTTAGATATAGGATATCACAAAGTTATTAAAAGAGATGGCACTATAGAAAATGGCAGAGATATAAATGTTGTTGGTGCACATGTCAAAGGATACAACTCCCAGAGTATAGGCATAGCTTTAGTTGGTGGGGTTGATGACAATTTAAAAGCTGAAGATAATTTCACAGACGAACAGTTTTCTGCATTACAAATGTTACTTCTTAGTCTTATTAAAGACTATCCTGATGCAGAAATTGTTGGGCACTACAATCTTGATGATAGAAAAGAGTGTCCATCTTTTGATGTAAAAGCATGGGTAGATCACAATGTCGATCTAAATGTTACTCCTCCCAGCGATGTTGAAGTCTAACTCACATTTTTTACATCATTCTCCATGTCCAAAGTGTGGAAGTAAAAACAACTTGGCAGTTTATTCTGATGGTAGTTTTTGTTTCACACCTGGATGTGGTTATCAAGGAGAGGAGTTTATGGAAAAAGAATTAGATNAAAAATTNTATGATGGTGAAATNAAAGCATTAAACAAAAGACANATTACTGCTGAGTCATGTGATAAGTTTGGTTACAAAGTAGGTAGGGAAAATGGTAAATCTTTTCAGATTGCCAACTACTATTTAAATAATAAAGTTGTTGCACAAAAACTTAGATACCCAAACAAACAGTTTAAATTTATAGGTGACACTGACTCTTGTTTACTTTATGGCGAATGGCTCTGGAGACAGGGTGGTAAGATCATTACTGTGGTTGAGGGAGAGCTAGATTGTATATCGCTGTCTCAATGTTTTAACCATAAGTATTCTGTTGTCTCAGTACGAAGTGCAAGCTCGGCTAAAAATGATATTCGCAAATCACTAGAGTTTCTTAACAGTTATGAAACTGTAGTTTTTCTGTTTGATATGGATGAAGCAGGTCAACATGCTGCACAAGAATGTGCTCAACTTATAGCTCCAGGCAAAGCAAAGATTGCTCGTATATCAGAAAAAGATCCTAACGACATGCTTGTTAAGGGTAAAGTAAAGGAGCTGCTTAATTCAATATGGGAAGCTAAAACTTTTAGACCTGATGGCATAGTAGATGGTCGAGATCTTTGGGATGTAATTAGTAAAAAGGAATTAGTTTATACATCTGACTATCCTTACAAATCTCTTAACGAAAAAACAAAAGGACTTAGATGTGGTGAGCTTGTAACAATTTGTGCAGGATCAGGAATTGGTAAATCATCTTTTGTTAGGGAAATAGGTCACAGTCTTATTAAAGGAGGAGAAAGTGTTGGTTTCATTATGTTGGAAGAAAGTATTAAAAGGACTGCACTCGGNCTTATCGGTATTGAAGTTGAAAGNCCTTTGCACTTGGAGTGTAATAATGTTGTTTTTGATGACCTTGTTGAGCCTTATAATCGGACTGTCGGCTCTGGGAGGGTATATCTTTACGACAGCTTTGGTGCAACTGAGTTCGATAATTTACAATCACGAATCAGATATTTTGCACAATCATGTGGATGCAAATTTATTATATTGGATCATCTCCATATTGCTCTTTCTACTAATTTGCAAACTGATGAAAGACGTATGATTGACAACTTTGTCACCAACCTCAGAACATTNGTGCAAGAATTAAACATNGGTTTACTTTGTGTNTCACATCTTAATAGACCTAAGTCAGATACATCTTTTGAAGAGGGTAAAAACATTTCACTTACTAACCTTAGAGGTAGTCATAGTATTGCTCAATTATCAGATATGGTTTTAAGTTTAGAACGAAATCAACAAGCTGATGACCCTAATAGAACAACAGTAAGAGTTCTTAAAAATCGTTTTACTGGAGAGACTGGAATATGTGGTCAACTGATATACAACCCTGAAACTGGAAGACTGTTAGAGGATGCCAATGATGACTACTGATGACAACCTTTACAACTTAGGAAAAACTCTTGAACGAGCTATCAAGAAAATACAAAAAAATGGAGAGCCATTAGTTCTCTATGCACCTGATGTTGTGAGTCAAATACATATGCAAGATTTATTAGATGAGCTTGCAGAGGAATACGAAGAAGCTGAAAAAATAATTATAGAAATAAGGAGTGTGCACTAATGAAATGTTGGCATTGTAANACTGAATTAATTTGGGGNGGTGACCATGACATTGATCATGAAGACCCTGAGTTTTGTATGGANACTAACTTAAGTTGTCCTGAGTGTGGTTCTTTTGTAATGGTTTATTTACCTAAAAGCGAATGATTATATTTGATATTGAAACAAATGGACTGCTTGATGACTTGGACAAAGTTCATTGTCTTGTTTTAAAAGATACATCTACAGATAAGGTTGAAACTTATACNAATAATATNCAAGATGGTCTTAAAAGATTAGAGCAAGCTGATTGTATTATAGGTCATAATATAATTAAGTTTGATTTACCTGCATTAAAAAAAGTATATGACTTTAATTATAAAGGTAAGATCCGAGACACTCTAGTCTTAACTCGTTTAATCTGGTCAGATATCAAAGAACGAGATTTCCAGACTAAAGATTTTCCGACAAAGCTAATTGGTAGACACTCATTACAAGCTTGGGGTGTTAGATTAGGAAACACTAAGGGAGACTACACAGGATCTTGGGAGCAATTTAATGATGAGATGTTGTCATATTGTATCCAAGATGTTCATGTCACTGACTCCCTTTGGAAAAAGATTTGTGAAAAAAATTATAGTGAAGAGTCAATAGAACTTGAACATAGACTAGCTGAAATAATTTATCAGCAAGAGTGTAATGGTTTTAAATTTAACACAACTAAAGCTCAACGATTATATAGTGAGCTTGCTGCAAAAAGAGAAAGTCTTAAACAAGAACTTAAAGATTCTTTTCCTGACTGGGAGGTAAGAACACCTTTTATACCAAAAGTAAATAACAAAAAACTAGGATACANAAAAGGNATACCAACTGAAAAAGTNCAGGTCATAGAATTTAATCCAAGCTCAAGAGATCATGTTGCAAACAGATTAATAAATCTTAGAGGATGGAAACCAAAACAATATACAAATGATGGTAAACCAAAAGTAGATGAAGATGTTCTAAAAAGTTTACCTTACCCTGAATCAAAAGTTCTAGTTGAGTATTACACGATAGAAAAAAGAATAGGACAGTTAGCCGAGGGAAGACAAGCTTGGTTAAAACTTGTTAAGAACAATAGAATTTATGGAAGTGTAAATACAAATGGTGCAGTAACAGGTCGAGCCACCCACAGTCATCCTAATGTAGGACAAGTTCCTGCGACCACTGTTCCTTATGGTAAAGAGTGTAGAGAATTATTTACTGTGGAAGATGATAATGTTCTAGTTGGTATTGATGTATCAGGATTAGAGCTGCGATGTTTAGCTCACTTTATGTCTCGTTATGATAATGGAACTTACATAAAAGAAGTTTTAGATGGAGACATACATACTGCAAATCAAAAGGCAGCAGGCTTAGACACACGAGCACAAGCTAAGACTTTTATTTATGCATTAGTTTATGGTTGTGGTGCAGCTAAGATGGGAGAGATACTTGGTAAAGATGTAAAGGCAGGAAAGAAAATTATTGCTGACTTTATGAAAAGAACACCAGCACTAAAAAGATTAATAGAAGACGTACAACAAAAAGCAACTAAAGGTTACATCAAAGGTCTTGATGGTAGGCAACTAAAGATAAGGTCAGCTCACAAAGCTCTTAATACGTTACTACAATCATCAGGAGCATTGATTTGTAAACAGTGGATTATAGATGTCCACGAATTAATCCATCAGCATAACTTAGACTGCAAACAAGTAGCATGGGTTCATGATGAAATACAAATTGAAACAAGAAAGGAGCATGCTGATGAGCTTGGAAAACTCGCAAAGCAAGCAATCCGAAACTCAGAGAAAAAGTTTAACTTCCGATGTGAGTTGGATTGCGAATACCGAGTGGGAAAAGATTGGTCTCAAACACATTAGTCCTCAACGTAAAGGGGATATAGCAGAGCATCATTGTATAGCTTGGCTATGGTCAAAAGGATATGAGGTGTTTAGAAATAGTGGTCAATCTGGAGCTGTTGATTTGATAGCTCTAAATGTAAACTCTGGTGAATTGTTACTAGTTGACGTTAAAAGTTATAAGGATGGCAGGTTGTCTTCACGAACTTCAATACAAAAAAAGCTCGGTGTTAGATACCTACATTATAACCCTCATACAAAGAAGATAAGGTTTATTAAACATAGATCTATCCACAAAGGCACTAAATGACAACATTACTAATTGATGGAGATATCTGTGCTTATCAATATTCCTCTGCAAGTGAGCATGAGGTTGACTGGGGTGAAGATGTCTGGACACTTTGGAGTGACCGAAAGGAAGCTTCTAATTTAATAACACAATATGTAGATCATTTGCTTGAAGCAACTGAAGCTGACAAAGTTATTTTTGCTTTTACTGATAAGGAAAACTTTAGAAAAAAGATTAATCCTAATTACAAAGTAAACAGAAAAAAAATAAGAAAACCTGTCTGCTACAAAGCATTAGTTAAATGGATTACAGATAATTATGAAACGTATGTAAGACCTGAACTTGAAGCTGATGATGTATTAGGAATTTTATCTACTCACCCTACTCTAATCAAAGGTAGGAAGATTGTTGTATCTGAGGATAAAGACCTAATGACTATTCCAGGATTGTTATGGAAAAGTGGAGAGCTACACGAGATAGGTGAAGAGGTAGCTGACTACAACTTTCTAAAACAAACACTAACTGGTGATGCAACTGATGGTTATTCAGGTGTGCCAGGTATAGGAGCTGTAACTGCTGATAAAATTTTAACTAAAGAATGTTCTTGGCAAGTGATCCTAGATTGTTTTGCTAAAGCAAACTTAGATGAAAACGAAGCTTTGTTACAAGCTCGCATGGCTCGAATCTTACGAGCTAGTGATTACGATTTTAAAAACAAACAAATAAAACTATGGAGTCCAAATGTATTATGATATTGCAAAAGCATTAAAAGAAGAAAAAGATAAAGCAATTAATCCTGACCATTATAGTCAGCACAAAATTCAACCAATAAATTTTATACTCGCTAACGAATTAAGTTTCTGTCAGGGCAATGTAATTAAATACATATGTAGGTATCAAGATAGAGGTCACATTGAGGATCTTAAAAAAGCTAGAGCTTATATTGATTTCTTAATTGCAGATGAAGAGAAGCTAAGAGAAGAAGCAGGTGTAACATGAAATGGATATTAATACTGTTTTTAATTACTGGTGAAGAAAGAGTATATGGTGGTGTTGAAAAGTGTGAGATTAATCATATTAAAAACATCATAAATGAATACATAGAAAAAACATTGATTCATCCAAAAATGATTCAGGGGTGGGGATGCTACAACGAAGAAACTTTCTTACTAAGACAAAATGCTAAGAAAAACTTAGGGGTTGATGTTTGACTGGTTCATCGTCACTTTGTGGTTTGAGTTAAATAACAAGCTTCATATGAAGCACTATCCTAATCAATTAGTTTCAGACTGCAAGTCAGCAGTAATTGAACTTATAGAAGTGTACGAAGAAAAATATCCTCTAAGAAAATTTAGAGCAGCTAAATGTAACGAGCCATCAGTCTGGTTCAAAAAATACAAATTAAACAAATGGGAACTATTTAAAAAAAAGGAGAACAACTAGATGGTATCTACTAGAGCAGAAGTAATTACAAGAAGAACTTATAATCGACCATTAGATAATAATAAATTTGAAACATGGGAACAAACTGTAAGCAGAGTTATTAGTCATCAAAGATGGTTGTGGATTAGAGCTAAGAAACATGACTTAACCTACGAAGAGTCACAAGAGCTTACTGAATTAAAAGAGTTACTTCTAGAAAGAAAAGTATCTGTAGCTGGTAGAACACTATGGTTAGGTGGAACTGAGGTCTCTAAAAAAAGAGAAGCTTCTCAGTTTAATTGTAGCTTTCTAAGAGTAGAAACAGTTTATGATGTGGTTGATGCTTTCTGGTTATTGCTTCAAGGATGTGGTGTGGGTTTCCAACCAGTCACTGGAACTTTAAATGGATTTCAAAAGCCTATTCATAATGTTGAAGTCATCCGAACAAAAAGGAAAACGAAAGGAGGTAGAGATGACAACATTGAATCTTATGACAAAGATAAAAAACTTTGGAAAGTTAGTATTGGGGATAGTGCCGAAAGTTGGTGCAAAGGTCTTGGAAAACTTCTTGCTGGTAAGTATGACTGTGAAAAACTGGTTATTGACTTCTCTGAAATTAGACCAGAGGGTTCAAGACTCTCAGGTTATGGTTGGATTTCGCAAGGCGATAAACTTTTGTCAAAAGCATTTTTACAAATCGTTGACATACTTAATAGGAGGTCTGGTAATCTTCTTAATCATTTGGATATTCTGGATATTGTTAATTGGGTAGGTACTGTATTATCAAGTAGAAGATCAGCAGAGATATGCTTATTAGATTATAATAATCCTGAGTGGGAAGATTTTGCTAAAGCTAAGAAAGATCATTTTAATGACAACCCACAAAGAAGCCAATCTAATAACTCATTAGTGTTTCATCAAAAACCTACAAAAGCAGAGCTACATTACATATTTAAATTAATGGAAGAAGCTGGAGGTTCAGAACCTGGTTTTATAAATGCTGAAACAGCAAAGAAAAGAGCACCTTGGTTTAAAGGGACAAACCCTTGCGGTGAGATAGCATTAGGCAATAAGAATTTCTGTAATTTAAGTGAATTAGATTTAGGAAAATTCAATGGTGACTGGGAGGGTTTACTTAGAGCTATTTATTTAATTGCAAGAGCTAACTATAGACAAACTTGTGTTAATCTAAAAGATGGAGTGTTAGCTGACACATGGCATGAGCTTAATAATTTCCTAAGATTATGTGGAGTTGGCCTAACTGGAATTGTAAGTTGGGAACATTGTGACTCTGCTAAATCATTTAAAGGACTAAGAGAGATGGCAGTTAAGGGAGCTGAAAGTATGGCTGAAGAACTTAACATGCCAAGACCTAAAGCTGTAACTACTGTTAAGCCAAGTGGAACTTTATCTAAGATAATGGATACTACTGAGGGAGTACATAAACCACTAGGTAAATATATATTTAATAATATTAACTTTTCTAAAAGTGATCCTCTTGTAGAAAAATTAAAACAAAGTAATTACAAGGTTATGGATAACCCTTATGATGATACAAGTGTTTTAGTTACATTTCCTGTTTGTCATGACAATGTTGATTTTACAGAAGTAGATGGTAAAGAGGTTAACTTAGAATCAGCAGTTGATCAACTTAATAGATATAAGCTGTTAATGGAAAATTATGTTGACCATAACTGCTCGGTAACAATCTCGTATGATAAAAAAGAAGTTCCAGCAATAATAGAATGGTTACTTAAGAACTGGGATATTTACATAGGTGTTTCTTTTCTTTACAGAAACGATCCTACAAAGTCAGCTTCTGATCTTGGTTATCCTTACTTACCGCAAGAGGTAGTAACTAAAGAAGAGCATGATGAGTATGTAAAGCAATTACAACCAGTTGATATTAACTCAGCAAATTCATTAGAAGAGCTAAAAGATGATGAATGTGCAACAGGAGCTTGTCCAGTAAGATAGCTGTATTACTGGTTTTAGAAACATTTCATGGAACAATTACCTTACAAATTAGAAGATCTTATAGATGAACTCGATAAGATTTTTCCAAATGAGTGTCCAGATATAAAACTTACTGATAGAGAAGTGTGGTTTAAAGCTGGTCAAAGGTCAGTTGTTCAGTGGTTAATAACATTAAAAGAAAACGAAGAAAATAAGGAAGAATAATATGTGTGTATTTAGTGCTCCAAAACCCCCTCCTCCTCCTCCTCCACCTCCTCCTCTTACTGATCCATCAGACATTGAGACACCTGAGTTGGTAGATAATGAAGCTCAGAAGAAAAAGAAAAAGGGAAGAAGCTCTTTAAAAACTACTGGTTCTGACACAGCACTAGGTGGTTCTTATGGTGGTTCTGGTTTAAACATACCTAATTAGAATGAGTGCATCAGGCAGATACGAAAAGTTAGCAACAGAAAGAGAACTTTATCTTGATAGAGCACGAGAATGTGCTGAGTTGACTATACCATCGTTATTACCTTATGAGGGTTTTTCTTATAGTAATGATTTATATCAACCTTATCAATCTGTCGGCTCACGAGGTGTAAACAATCTTGCAAGTAAACTATTACTTTTATTGTTTCCTCCCAACAGTCCTTTCTTTAGATTGTCTGTTGACTCAGAAACTAAAAAGGAATTAGTCAATCAGCCAGGACTTAAAACAAAAATAGAAGAAACTCTTGCTAATATAGAAAGAGAGATACAAGCTGAAGTTGAAAGCTCTGCTCTACGAGTTCCAATCTATGAAGCCTTAAAGCATTTAATTGTAGCTGGTAATGTTTTATTACACTTACCTAAAAAAGGTAGCTTAAGAGTTTTTCCTCTACATTCTTTTGGTGTAAAAAGAGATCCACAAGGAGAGATACTAGAGATCATTGTTAAAGAGATGGTTTCACCAATGTCACTTGATGAAGAGATAAGGCAGCAAGCTGATATTAAAAATCAAGATGAAGACGTTGAAGTATTTACTGTTGTTAGAAAAGATGGTGACTTTTATAATGTGCAACAAGAAGTTAAAGATGTAATTATTCCTAAGTCACAAGGAAGATACAAAAAAGAACTTTTACCTTTTATACCATTACGAATGGTTAGAATAGATAATGAAGATTATGGTAGAAGTTACTGTGAAGAATTTATAGGAGACTTAAAAAGTCTTGAGGGTTTGACTGAAGCGATGGTCGAAGCTGCTGCTGCCACATCTAAAGTTGTGTTTTTAGTAAGGCCTAATGCTACTACACGAAAAAGAGATATAGCTGAAGCTGAAAATGGTGCAGTTATTACTGGTCAACCTGATGATGTACGAGTTTTACAAACTGAAAAAAGAGCAGACATGCAAGTGTCTCTTCAAGCTATTACAAGAATTGAAGAACGACTAGCCTTTGATTTCTTACTTAACTCTGCAATACAAAGAAAAGCTGAAAGAGTTACTGCTGAAGAAATTAGATATATGGCTCAAGAATTAGAGACAGCACTTGGTGGTGTTTACTCTATTCTATCTCAAGAAATGCAATTACCTATTGTTAATATTCTTATGCAAAGAATGTCAGCAAGTGGTAAGATACCAAAGATTCCAAAAGACAAAGTAGCTCCAGTAATTATAACTGGTATTGAAGCTCTGGGTAGAGGTAATGATCTTAATAAGCTTAGAACCTTTATGACAGATGTAATTCAACTAGCTCAAGCTAATCCAGAAACAATTCAAAGAGTTGACTTTGGTGACCTGATAACTAGGTTAGCTACTGGTCATGGAATAGATACGTCAGGTCTAATTAAAACTGACGAACAACTAGCTGCTGAAGTTCAACAACAACAGCAAGCTATGCAGCAACAAATGTTAAATTCTGCTATGGAGAAAGCTGCACCTGGAGCTGTAAAAGAATATGCTAAAGCTTCAGCTCAAAATCTCCAGCAACAACAACAAGGAACTACAAATGAAACTGAGTAAGACCCTTAGTGATAAGGATAATCCAAAAGAAGAAACTAAGACTAAAGAAGAAAAAATTGAAGACCTACCATTATGGAATGCACAAACTGCTGTGCCAGGAAAAAAGTATCGTAATGCACATGGTTCAATAATTCAAAAGAGTTAGTCATGGTTGAAACAGTTACAATAAAATCAGAAGAAACTACTTCCGAAAAACCTCAAGAAGAAGTTAAGGAAGAAGCAACAACACAAGAACGACCTGAGTGGTTACAAGAAAAGTTTAAGTCACCAGAAGACTTAGCAAAAGCTTATGACTCACTTCAAGGTGAATACACAAAGCTTACACAAAAGCAAGCTGAACAAACAAAAGAAGAGCCGAAAGAACAACCTAAAGATGATACTTTAGAAATACAAGGTGAAAATGCAGAAGAAGCATTAGAGTCTGTCGGTTTAGATTTTGGTAAGTATTCAAATGAGTATAATAGTAATGGTAGTCTTTCTGACTCAAGCTATGCTGAGATGGAACAAAAAGGCATACCAAGAAATGTCGTTGACCAATATATTGAGGGTCAAAAGGCTTTAGTTGCAAATGTTCAAAACCAAGTCTACAATAGTGTAGGTGGTAAAGAACAATATGCAGAAATGGTTAACTGGGCAAAAGATAGTTTATCTAAAGATGAGGTAAATGCTTTTAACACTGCTGTTAACAGTTCTGATGTAGCTCAAATAAATCTTGCAGTACAAGGTTTAAAAGCCAGATATACAAGTTCAGAGGGCACAGACCCATCACTAGTTGGTGGTAAATCTGCTGTATCCACTGGAGTCGGATACGATAACTGGAGTCAAGTCACTGCTGACATGGCAAAGCCAGAGTATCGTAAAGATCCAGCTTTTCAACAAGAAGTTCAAGATAAGTTGGCTCGTTCCAAACTCTAATCAAAACCAACACAACCAAAACTCTCCGAGGAGAATACTTTTGCGAAGTAAGGTGTAGATAGAAAACATTTATATTAACTTATTTTATCAAGGAGATAAAACATGACTAATGCAACAGTCTCTAGACTCGGAGCAGTTAATGCAAATGATTCCTCTTATGCTAATGAGAATTCTTTATTTCTTAAAGTGTTTAGTGGTGAGGTTATGGAGTCATTTGAAAGAACTGCTGTAACAATGGACAAACATCTTGTCAGGCAAATATCTTCAGGAAAAAGTGCAAGCTTCCCAGTTATGGGTAGATCAAGTGCTTCTTACCACACTCCTGGAGCTGAAATCGTAGGTACAGATTTGAACCACAACGAGAAAATTATTCAAATCAACGACCTATTAATATCACATCACTTTATAGCATCAATAGACGAAGCTAAAAATCATTATGACGTAAGATCTGTCTACTCGCAAGAGATGGGTAGAGCACTTGCTTTCCAAATGGATAAGCACGTTTTACAAATGATGGTTGCTGCTGCAAACGAATCTACAGCTAATGTGGGTGATACAAATTATCCATCAGGTACAGTAATTACTGATGCAGATGCTAACACTAATGCAACGTCATTAATTAGTAGCATTTTCTCAGCAGCCGAAACATTGGATGACAACTATGTACCAGCAGAAGACAGATATTGTTTCTTAAAACCAGAACAATATTATCTTTTAGCTAATGGAACAAATGCTGTGAATGTTGACTTCTCAGGTCAAGGTTCAATCGCAACAGGACAAGTTCCTCAGTTAGCTGGTATTAATTTAATTAAAGTACCTCATCTACCAACTGCCAATGTTACTGGCACTGGTGTTGATGCTGGTGGTGCTAATGGACAACAAGTAGCTGCTGCTGCAAATACAGTTGCTATTATTTCACACCCATCTGCTGTGGGTACAGTTAAATTAATGGATCTTGCAGTCGAATCGGAATACGATATTCGCCGTCAAGGGACGTTAATGGTTGCGAAATATGCAGCAGGCCATGCAGTTTTAAGGCCAGAAGCTGCTGTTCAAATTCAAACAGCATAACACTACTCAATTAAGGAGCATCGTAATGGTGCTCCTTTTTTTAACTTAGGAATATTTAATGGCATTAACACCGACTAGTAAAATACAAGCTGTAAACATTATGCTTGCATCAATAGGCGAAGCTCCAGTTTCATCTTTAGATGATGCAACTCTTGCTGATGTTTCTATTGCTGAAAGCATTTTAGATGAAACAAATGTAGAGATACAATCTAGAGGATTACATTGTAATACAGAAATAAACTATCCACTGACTCCTAACACAGATGGAGAGATAGATTTACCAGCGAACTGTGTTTCTGTAGATACAACTGGCCAGTCGGTAACAACCGATGTCGTACAAAGAGGAACGAGGTTATATGATAGAGGGGAACGAAGTTTTACAAGTTTCAGCGGTACTCTGTTTGTTACTATGGTTTTACTCTTAGAATTTACAGATTTACCTCAACATGTAAGAAGATATATAACAGTTAAATCTGCACGAAGATTTCAAAATAGAATACTAGGATCACAAACTTTATCAGGATTTACTCAAGCTGATGAGAATGAAGCTTTACTATACTTTGAGCAATTAGAAGCTCAAACACAAGATTACAATGTACTTAATGACAACTTCACTACTCGTAAGATTGTTAATAGAGGTGTACTAAGACGAGCCTTGAGGTAACCAATGCCTTTAGTCAGTACATCAATACCAAATTTAATTAATGGTGTTTCACAACAGCCATCCACATTAAGACAACTTACACAATGTGATAGTCAAATTAATGGAGTTAGTTCAGTTGTTGATGGTTTACTTAAAAGACCACCAACAGAACATGTAGCAAAAATATCATCTTCATCATTAAGTAATGCAGCTATCCATGTTGTAAACAGAGACACAAGTAATCAATATATAGTTGTTGTTACTAGTGATAATGTAACTGCATCTGTAGTTGCTTATGATCTAAGTGGTAACTCTGTTACTGTTAACGTACCTAATGGTACAAGCTATTTAGTCTGTAGTAATCCCTCAACTGACTTAGAGTTTTTAACTGTTGCTGACTTTACCTTTATTATAAATAAAACAACTACAGTAGCTATGGGAACTGCTACTACGTCAGGAACTATTGTTGATGAAAAAAACCAATTCTCGCAACTTCCGACTTCAGGTGTAACTATTGGTGATGTCTATAAGATTATAGGAGACCCAAGTAATGAGTTTGATGAATACTATGTTAAGGCCACTTCTACTGGTGGTGATTATGAGGAAACTGTAAAGCCAGGTATTACTTATCAGTTAGATAATACAACAATGCCACATACATTAACTTTATCTAGTGGTGCATTTACTTTTGATAAAGCTACTTATGATGAAAGAACTGTCGGTGACGAAGACTCAGCTCCTAATCCAAGTTTTGTAGGACAAACTATTAATGGTGTGTTCTTTCATAAAAATAGACTTGGTTTCATATCTGATGAAAATGTAATCTTTAGTAGAGCTGGTGATTTCTTTAATTTCTTTCCTAGTACAGTTACAGCTTTACTAGATGACTCCCCTATTGATGTAACAGTCAGTCACACTAGTGTTTCTATTCTTAAAAAGGTTATACCTTACAATGAGAGCTTATTGTTCTTCTCAGATAAGACACAATTTATTTTAGAATCTAATGGTAATCTAACACCAGAAACAATTAGTATAACTGCAACTACAGAGTTTGAAGTTGATACAAATGTACAACCTGTTGGAGCAGGTAATAATGTTTACTTTGCATATAAGAAAGGTGCATTTACAAACGTAAGAGAATACTTTGTAGACGAAGATAATATCACAAAGAATGCTGCAAACATTACAGCTCATGTTCCTCAATACATTCCCAACAATGTAAAAAGAATGGTTGCATCTAATTCTGAAGATTCACTTTATGCAATTACTTCAGGAGATGTAAATAGAATCTATGTTTACCGATGGTATTTTACTGCTGGTGAAACAACAATAACAAGAGCTAAAAAAGCTCTATCAGCTTGGTCGTTTTATGAACTATCTAATAACGATACAATTCTTAATATTGATTTATTAGAAAACACTTTGTACCTAATTGTAGCTAGAACAGATGGTGTTTATATTGAGAAAATGGAGTTACAGTATCCCGCTGATACTGGTCTAGATTTTAATGTAAGGTTAGATAGAAAAACTTCTCTTACTGGTTCTTATGACTCAGGTACTAATATTACTACTTGGACTTTACCTTACCCAATTCCTACAAGTGATACAGTTAAGGTTGTAAAGTCAGGAGCTTGGTCTGCAAGAAAAGGTGTTGATATTCCTACACTAACTCGATCTAGTACAACAACAGTTACAGCTACTGGTGACTATAGTGCATCGGCAGCTCTAGTAGGTATTCCCTATACATTTACTTATCAATTCTCACAACAACATGTCAAAGAAAAGAATGCTACTATAACAGTCAACTCTGGTAGGTTGCAGTTAAGAACTATGAGTATTGACTATGAAGATACTGGTCACTTTGTAATTAACGTAACCCCTAAATCTAGGACTGCTAGTAGTTATGAATTTAATGGAATTGTTGTTAATGAAGCTGATAGTTTAATCGAAGAGGTTAGACTTGATGATGGTACATTTAGATTTCCTATTCTGTCTAAAAACGACAGAGTAACTATAACAATAACTTCTGATAGTTATCTTCCTTGTGCTTTTCAAAAAGCTGAGTGGGAGGGTTTTTATACTATCAGATCACAAAGAATATAATGGCTGAAGTAATAGAAGCAACTAAAACTCATGCTGTAATACTAGCTCCTCGTTTAAGAAGAGAAGATATTGAAGAGATACGAGCTATGAATGGTCATAAACCTATCGATGCTCTTATGGGTGCATTTACAGCTCCTAATGCTAAAGTGTACACTATTGTCAATGGTAATGAAATCATAGGGATGTTTGGTGTTTCTGATTGTGTCAATGGTACTAATTATGGAGTGCCTTGGATGTTAACATCAGCATCAATAAAAAGTATATCAAAAGAATTTTTAAGAGAGTGTAGAACTTGGGTAGATCACTTAGGTGAAAAATATCCAGTCTTATATAATTTTGTTCACGACAAAAATAAGACAGCTATGAGGTGGCTACAGTGGTGTGGCTTTGATGTAAAGTTTCAAAGACCTTATGGTATACGAAAAGAAAATTTTTATTTATTTACAAAGGAATTAAATAATGTGTGATCCTATTGTCGGTGCTGTTTTTGCAGTAGCTTCAGGAGCTTTTAATTACATACAAGCTGAGAACGAAGAAAGAGCAGCTAAAGGTAGAAATGCTGTCTTAAGAGCTAATGCAGATGCAGCCTATAGAAGAGACATGGCTATCTTAGATAGAAGACAACAAGAAGAAGCTGAGAAGTCTGGACAAGATTTATTTGAAGCTAGAGTAGAAGCTATGGAAAACCGAGCTACTAAACAAGTGAGATTAGGTGAAGCAGGTATTACTGGTTTATCAGTAGATGCAATTTTAGCTGATACAGAAATGCAAGCTGGTATGGCTAACCAAACAATTCAAAGAAACTTTACGAACACTGTAGCTGCTCTTAATGATGATAGAACAAGAGCTTATGCAACACTTGCAAATAGATATGCACAACAAGAACAGCCAGTTGGTGGTAACATCTTAGGTTCTCTCATATCTACTGGTGCATCAATAGCTGCTATTCCTGGAATAGGCGATGCACTAAAAATACCATCTGTAGGCAGCTCGGCAATCACAGGAAATTTAAGACCAAGTAATTTTGGAACACCAGGAATGAATTTTGGTGGTGGTAATCAAGTAATGGGGTTCGCATAGATGGCAAAAAATAAACCAGTTGGTAACTTAAAACAACCAGGACTACAACCTCAAGCAAGACCTATAGATGCTTTTGCTGGAAGAGGTACTCAACAAGCTGGCACAGGAGCTGGTCAGTTAGCAGAAGCTTTAGGTGTAGCTGCTGAAGTTGTTGAACAAAAAAGACAAGAAAAAGAAAAAGAAGATCTAGAAAAAATTGATTTCTATGTTAATGAGTTTAAAAAAGATGCAGAGCTTGGACTAGCTAGTAAGACACAAGTAGGAGAAATATTTCCTGATTTATCACCTAGAGTTAGAGCAAGAGTTGCCGAGGGATTAGGTGCTCAATATGCAGAGAAGTATTTTGATGAACAAATACAAAAAGTATTATCAGACGAAAACATAAAGTTTAATCCTGGTGCACGATCAGTATTCTTTAACGATTTAAGACAAGATATTTCACAACAAGTAGAGGGTAGAGAGTTTTTTGCTCAAGGAGCATTATCTACAATAGAGGGTCAGATCAGACAGTACAACTTACAGTTTAGATCAGAACAAGCAAAAAGAGATATACAGATACAAAATGATGATTTTAGAAGAAAAGTAGCTTTAGTAATAAGAGGTAACTTAACATCTGCTCAACCTACTTCATTAAAAGCAATAGATGATACTTGGGCAAAATCTTCATCTTTAGATGCTATATCAAGAAGAGATGGAATAGTTGAAACTGTTTTAGATGTAGCTGAAAGAATTGCAGATGAGACTGGTGACATTACACAAGCAGTAAAGGTGCTAGAGATGATACCAAAGGGAAACTATTTAACACCTGATCTTAAACAACAAGTCGCTGCTAAAGAACAATCTATAAAACAATCTATTTATACAATAGAAGCTGCTAAATTTCAAGCTGAAGAAAGAAAAAGAACTTTAAGAATAAGACAAGAACAACAAGATTTATATACCAAAAAAGAAAAAAACCCTAATCAAAGAATAAATCCCTTAGATTATGATCCTGCAAATAGAAATTTAATAGATTTTTTAAATACAGAAGACCCAGATGAAGTTGATGCTCAAACAAGTTTAATTAACAGTACAAGACTTGAAACACAAATAGTTGGTTCAACAATAACTGGCGATATACCACCCTCTCAAATATTAGAACAAATAAAAGATGCAGAAGATATTAATAAGCCAGAAAAAATAGCTTTAATGAAAAAGGTAGAATCACTTGCTAATGGTGCAAAAAACCTAAAAAACAATCCTGAATATGATAGGTATTTCAATGTTGTTACTAATTCTCATGTAGCACCTTTTACAGCTAGCCCTTTATATGAGTTGCTTCAACAAAGGGTAGACTTACAAAGTTGGGCACAACAATATTATGATGATGCTGTTGATGAGCTGTTGTTATTTGTTTATGAAAATAATGGAAAAGATTTTAACAATGTCAGTCCAAAAACTTTACGAGAACAAGTATATCAAAAAGCTTCTGTTGCAACAAAAACAGCACTAGAAAGAGATTTTGGTTTTATAAAAACATTAGATAATAGATCAGCAGATCAGAGAAATGTCTCAACTTTTGACATTCCAGCTCCTGATTTTGAGATACCGACACTATAATGGTTAGAAAATATACTGATCCTAGAAGTGGTAAGAATTATAATTTCAAGGATGAAGACCTTACTGTTCAGCAAATGCAGGAAAAGATTGATGCTTATGAGAAAACACAAGCTCCACAACAAGCTGAAATTCAACAACCTCCTAAACCAAGTTTTGATAAAATGTATCAAGACCCTGATACAGAAAACTCTACCAATGATGAGTTTTTAAAAAACGATCCTGACTTTATCGATGCTTCTAAAATAATATTTAGAATGAACCGAGGAAGAGACTTTAATGGCACTGACGAAGAAGCTGGTGAGTATGGACTTAAACAAATGGGATGGTTTAATTATAATCTTGGTGCTACAATGTTTAAAGCTAATTACATTAGAAGAGCTTCAGATGAACAAAAGAAAGCTTTCCTATATATGATGGATGCCTACGATGATTTAGGTTTATCTTTGTCTGGTACAAAAAGAGCTGTTACTTATATGGGTGCAGATTTAACTAATTGGTTAAGTGTAGGAACACTAGGCATCGGAGTTGGTGCTAAATTTGTTGCAAAAAAAGCAATGAAGCAAAAGATTAAAAAAGCACTTAAATCATCTGTTGGAACAGGTGTTATGATAGCAACTGAGATGGCAACTTTTGCAGCTTTAGAAAATGTATCAAGGCAAACAGTTGAAGTTGCTGGTGGTAAAAAAGAAAAGATAAGTGGAGGTGAAGTTGCTTTAGCTACAGCTATCGGAGGTGCTTTAGGTGGGGTTGGTTCTGTAGCAGTAAAGACAGTAAAAAACTTATTAGATGCAAAAAAGGCAGGTAAAGAATTACCATCAGAAAAAATAAAAGTAACTGATGAAGAAAAGAAACTTTTAGAAGAAGAAGCTATCCTTAGTTCTAACCCTATTGCAAATAATCTAAATGACATAGTAAGAAAGATTAAAGAATTAACAGATGGAGCACCTGTTGGTGTTAAAGAAGATGGGGTTCAAAGTAGAAGAGTTGTTAGTAAAATTGTTGAAGCTGTAACCAAAGATTTTGAAACATTAGGTTTAGATGAAGTAGATGAGTTACATAAGCTATTTGGAACTGAATTAAATGAAGCACAGAGTCAGTTGTTACAAAAATCATTAGCAGAAGCTAGAGACACTGTTAGTTCAAAACTAGTAAAAACATTTCAAATATTACAAAATACAACTGATGAAACATCAAGTAGAAATCTTATAGATCATTTTAAAAACTTAAAAACACTTGAGGATAAACTTGCTAAAGTTGATGATGATTTTAGACAATCATCAGGTAGAATATTAGGTCAACTACAAGATAGAATTTTTGCTGGTTCTTTGAGTAAAGTAAAAGCTGGGGATGTTATGCCTGATGATCCAACAGTAAAATTAACAAAGAAACAACAACAAAATCTAAACCAATTTATGGATGCTTATGTAAGACGATTACATAAAGCAAGAGTTAATCCTTTAATAAAATCTTTAAACAGACAAATTGATTCAGAGTTTGAAAGTGGGAATTACACAAAAGTCGTAGAGCTTAAAGAAAAGCTTAGAGAAGTAGAAGAGGAACTTATACAAAAATCATTTGAAGCTGATGGTTTACCTAAGAAAGTTTACAACGATATCATACAACCAGTAAATAGATTAGTGTCAGAACTTATGATTAGTAATGCACTAAGTACAACATCATTAACAGTTAATGGTATACCATCATTTTACAGAACTGCATTGAATCCTTTGTTAGAATTTTTTGGTAGAGGTGATTATAGTATAGCTGCTATTAAAGGTGTAACAGCTCAATATGGTGCATTAAAAGAAGCTGCTGGAGCAGGGTTTAAAGCTTTTCGAGCAGCATTAAAATATGAAAAAGCTTTTCTTACTGATACTTATGATAAGTTTATGGAGTTTGGTGGAAAGAATTTACCCTCTATTCCTAAAAGGTTTGGTGCAGGTTTAATAAGAACTTTTCCTAGACTTCTATTAGCAACTGATGCTTTCTTTGAGCAGACAACTTACAGAGGTTACATAGCTGGTCAAGCTGCTGAAGAGTTTACTGAAAAGGCTCTAAATGATAGAAAGCTTGGTATAAAGTATGTTAAAAGTAAAAAGTTTAAAGAAGACCTTAAGAGTCACATAAAAAAGACAATAGATGAATCTTTGGAATTTAAAAAGACTGCTATTGATGCTCTTATAAGAGATGGAAAAAACAGAGGTTTGTCTGGTAAAAAACTAGAAATATTTGTAAAAAGAGCAATAGATAAAAATAAAGAGGGAATGAAGACTGGACTAGATACTGAGGGTTTAGATTTTACAAAAGACTTTTTATTTAAAAGAGAATTTTCTGGAAAAGGTGTTGTTAGTAGAACTGCAAAAAGATACGAAAATTTTGTAGCTGGGCATCCTATATTTAAAGTTGTAGGACAGTTATTCTTTAGAACTCCAATAAGAGTTATGGAAGTTGGTGTTAGGATGACACCTGGGGTTCAGTTTTTAGCTCCTAAATATCTAGCTGACTTGCAAGGTAAAAATGGAATCAGAAGACAAGCAAGAGCTAATGGTGAAGCATTGTTTGGATATAGTGTTGTAGCTGCTGCTATGTCTTTATATATAACTGGAAATGCAACTGGTAGTATTACTGCTACAAATCATAGGCTAAGAAGACAGTCAGAAGAGTATGGTGATTTACCTCCCTACACAATTAGAATTGGTGATCAAGAAATAAATTATAGAAATTTAGATCCTATATCTACTCCACTAAAAATACTATTTAATAGTTTTGATTATTTAACTAACCTTGAGATGAGAAGAGAACAAGGTGAATTTGTTAATGCATCAGTATATAAAGAAACTTTACAGTATATACAAACTGCATGGTTCGCTATAGTAAATACAATAAGAGATGCAAATTTATTTGGTGGTATTGATCAACTGTTAAAACTTACAGATGAAATAGATGACACTAGTAAAGATAAAGAATATGATGTAATGGAATGGTTTACATCAAAAGTAAGATTGCTTATACCAAAAACAGCTCAAAATGTTGCTTACCAATTTGATGATCAACTTAAAGATCCCCAAACCTTAGAACAGTATGCTATGTCCATGTTTAAATCTGGAACGATTGCTAACTCATATACACCTTTAGGAAGACCAAGAAAAATACACAATCCATTTATGTCTAAATTTGTTGGACTAAATGTAATGGACACTAAGATAAGAAAAGAAGCTGTAACGAAAGAAGAGTTATATGCAGAAAGATATTTAATAGCTGCTGGTCAGGCTACTGGTACAAATTTTATACCACAAGTAACTCATAGGTTCTTACCAGGAATACAACTTAATATAACTAAAACAGCCGATGGTAAAGAAACTCTTATGGATCGATATATGAGAAAAACAAGAGAGCTTAGACTCGTTGAAGTTGTTAATGCTTATGCAAGAGCTGGACTTCCTTTTGGTACTCAAGATGTAGCTAAAAGAGGAGCTGGGTTTACAAAAGTTAAGGCTGCTATTCAAAGAATTAGAGACCAAGCTATGCTTCTTACAATAATAGAAGAGGGTAAGACAGAGCAAAACAAAGATTTATTTGATAAGTTTATTAACAAAGAGGTTTCTAAATCACTTGCAAAAGCTGGTATGAATGAAGTGCCAGCTATCTTAAACATACTTAAACAACAACAACAATAAGGAAAAACTATGGCTTTTGCTTTAAATCGTTATACTGGCGATAACAGTACCACTACATTCAGTGTACCTTTTAGTTACCGATCAACTGATGATGTTGTCGTAAAGGTAGCTGGGGTTACACAAACAATTACAACTCATTACAGTTTTCCCACTTCTAATCAAATACAGTTTGTTACAGCTCCAGCTCAAGATGCAATAGTTGAGATAAGAAGAGCTACAAGTCAATCTACAAGACTCGTTGATTATGCTGCTGGTTCTGTCTTTAAGGAATCAGATTTAGACAACGATAGTATTCAAGCTTTTAATATGGCTCAAGAGTCTATTGATATTGCTAGTGATGCTTTAACAAAAGACAGCACCGATCAATTTGATGCAACAAGTAGAAGAATCAAAAATGTTACTGATCCAACAGCAGCTCAAGATGCAGCTACTAAAAACTATGTGGACTCTAGTGGAGCTAGTGTAACAGTAGGAACAGTAACGACAAACACTCTGAGTGCTGGTAGTAGTGCTACAGTTGCTATTACAAACTCAGGAACGACTCAAGCTGCTACTTTAAATTTCACACTTGGCATTCCAGTTGGTAACACTGGTGCACAAGGAAGTGCAGGTGTCAATGGTGAAACTTCACTTGCTGATGCTACAGCATTGGCTATTGCTTTAGGTTAAAGGAGAAAACATGGCAAACACATTTAAAATAAAAACTAAAGCTGCTGTATCGAACAGCTCTTTAGATACAATTTACACTGTACCCAGTGCAACGACTACGATTGTTTTAGGGATGTCTTTATGTAACATCACAGGTAATGCAATCACAGCAGATGTGCAACTGGTTTCAGATACATCTGATACAGAAACAAATGCTAATATCTTTTTGTTAAAATCAGTAAGTATCCCAGCAAATACAACATTAGAAGTCTTTGGTGGTCAAAAGTTAGTATTACAAACAACCGATGTGGTTAAAGCTCAAGCATCAGCAGGATCTGCTTTAGACATGTCAGTATCAATCATGGAGCAAACATAGAATGCCTTATCTGGGGTCAGCACCAACAACATCGTTTCAGACACTAGCTAAACAAGATTTTACTACAAGTGCAACATCGTCTTATACGTTATCTAATTCAGTAACAAGTGCTAACGACATAGCTTTATTTATAAACAATGTAAGACAAGAACCAACTTTTGCTTATAGTGTATCTGGTACTGCATTAACACTTACAGCCGCAACTACAAGTTCAGATGATATGTATTGTGTATATTTAGGTAGAGCAGTAGGTACAATAAATCCTGCTAGTGGTAGTGTAGGATTAGGAGAGTTATCAGCTACAGGAACAAAAGATGCTACAACATTTTTACGAGGTGATAATACTTTTGCAACCCCAAGTATTTCTGGTGCTTATGAAAGTGCATTGTTACATGTAGAAGATCAAAAAACATCAGGTACTACTGGAGGTCAATCATCTGGAACAAATGTTTTATTTGCTAGAGATTTAAATACAGTTGTTACTAATGAAATTACAGGAGCATCTCTTAGTAGTAATCAAATTACTTTACCTAGTGGTAGTTATTATATTCATGCAGAATCACCATATGCAAAAACAAATATTGTAAAAGCATATTTATATAATGTTACTGATTCTAGTAAAGAAATTATAGGTACTAGTGAATATAATAATCAAGGTGTTTTTAGTCAAAATAAAGCTACTGTCGTAGGAAGATTTACAATCTCAGCACAAAAAGTTTTTGAACTTCAAATGTTTGTGGGAGCATCTAATAGTCAAAATTTAGGTGTTGCTTCTAGCATTTCAAGTGAAGTTGAAAAATATACAGTAGTTAAAATATGGAAGGTAGCATAATGCCATTAAGTAAAATATTATCAGAT
>FUFK010037659.1_pt1 | contig 29773 bp, 21 predicted proteins | sample 1021851 | NCBI WGS metagenome assembly FUFK01 (sample SAMEA51879418, study PRJEB19060) | metagenome | reverse complement strand
CGTTAAAAGATATTGTCCCTTCAACCTCTGAAATAATAGGTAATGTTAATGGGTCCCATTTAGCAATTAGAGTTCCTGGTTCAACTTTTGCTTTATCTGCGTATAGTAGCTCTGCACCATAAGGGATAGAGTATTTTTCTAGTAGGTTTTCATCATCATCTTGAATTGTAAAATGAGCATTCCTTGATACTACTACTAGTTCTCCATTTTTCTTAGCAACAGTTTTTAACGAACTATCAAATACAATATTTCCACCTCTTAGAGTTGTGACAGAATCATCTTCGGCTGAACCTGAAGCTGCACCTCCAATGTGGAAGGTTCTCATAGTTAGCTGAGTACCAGGTTCTCCAATGGATTGAGCAGCTACAACACCGACTGCCTCACCTATGTGAACTAGATGACCTCTAGCTAAATCTCTTCCATAGCATTTAGCACACAATCCTTGAGATGCTTCACATGTTATAGGAGATCTGATTTTGACTTTTTTGATACCTGAATTTTGTACTTCTAAGGATGTCTCTTCGTCGAAAAGATGGCCCTTTTTAAATAAAACTTTTCCATCTTTCTTTATATCTTCTTGTAGCACTCGACCAAGTATTCTTTCTGAAATAGTCTGAATAACAGAGGCACCATCTATAATTGCTTCTACGGTAATACCATCCTCAGTGCCACAATCTTCAGAAGTTATTACAACGTCCTGGGATACGTCTACAAGCCTTCTGGTAAGATAACCAGAGTTAGCTGTTTTTAGAGCGGTATCTGCAAGACCCTTACGAGCACCGTGAGTAGATGTGAAGTATTCAAGCATAGATAGCCCTTCTCTAAAATTAGAAGTGATAGCGCTTTCAATAATGCTGCCATCAGGTTTAGACATAAGTCCTCTCATCCCTGCAAGCTGTCTAATCTGTGCAGGAGAACCTCTAGCTCCAGAGTCTGCATACATAAAGACACTATTAAATGATGGTGTTACAACTTCATTACCATCTTTATCAGTTTCAACTTTATCTCCCAAAGCACCCATCATTGAATTTGCTACTTTTTCGTTTGTTCTTGACCAAATATCTATGATTTTGTTGTATTTCTCACCTTTAGTGAGAAGCCCTGATTCAAATTGCTGTTCTATGCTTTGAACTTCACTTTCTGCATTTGATATGATTGCAGTTTTATCGTCTGGAATTTCAAAATCATTAACGCCAATTGAAGCGCCTGAAGAGGTTGAATACTCGAAACCAAGATACATTAGCTTGTCAGCAAACAATACTGAATCTTTTAATCCAAAATCTTTATAAACACTGGCAATAAGACTTAGCAAATCTTTCTTTTTAAGGGTCTTATTCACTTTCTCAAATTTCAAACCAGCAGGCATAATTTCATATAAGAGGCATCTACCAACTGTTGTTTCGTAAAGGTTTTTTTCATCGCCTTCTTTAACTCTGACTTTAATTTTTGTGTGGAGATTTATTTGTTTTTCTAAGAAAGCTCTTTTTACTTCATGCACGTCTACGAATGATCTACCTTCTCCAGGAAGATTGAAATCTTCTTTAGTTAAATAATAAATCCCAAGCACTACATCCTGGTTCGGCTGAATAATTGGTTCACCACTTGCTGGCGATAGTATATTGTTCGTTGACATCATCAAAGCCCTTGCCTCAAGTTGTGCTTCTAGTGAAAGAGGTACGTGAACAGCCATTTGGTCTCCATCGAAGTCAGCATTAAATGCCACGCAAACTAGGGGATGAAGCTGAATAGCTTTTCCCTCAATCAGCACCGGCTCAAATGCTTGTATTCCTAATCTATGAAGAGTAGGCGCTCTATTCAATAAAACCGGGTGTTCTCTGATCACCTCATCTAGACAATCCCAAACTTCTGGTGTTTCTTCTTCAACTAGCTGTTTAGCTGCTTTTATTGTGATAGTTATGCCTTTTTGCTCAAGTTTATTGAAAATAAATGGCTTAAATAGCTCCAACGCCATTTTCTTTGGAAGGCCACATTGATGCAGTTTCAATGTTGGACCTGAGACGACTACTGATCTACCTGAGTAATCAACCCTTTTACCAAGCAGATTCTGCCTAAACCTACCTTGCTTACCTTTGATCATATCTGCAAGCGACTTGAGCGGTCTTTTATTAGTTCCTAAAATTGCTCTACCTCTTCTACCGTTATCTAATAAAGCATCAACAGATTCTTGAAGCATTCTTTTCTCGTTCCTTACAATAATTTCAGGAGCCCCAAGCTCGAGCAAACGTTTTAATCTGTTATTTCTATTGATAACTCTCCTGTATAGATCATTGAGATCAGAAGTCGCAAACCTACCTCCATCTAATGGGACAAGTGGTCTTAAATCAGGCGGCAATACTGGAAGCACATTCATGATCATCCATTCAGGTTTTTGACCACTTTCTCTAAATGCTTCCATTAGCTTTAATCTTTTTTGAAGTTTTTTAATTTTTGTCTCTGAATTACTTGTGTTTAGTTCTTCTCTTATTTGTTGAGTTTCTTTCTCAACATCAACTTCCGAAAGTAAAATTTGAACAGCTTCCGCACCCATCATTGCAGTGAAATCATCATCATACTCATCAAGTGCTTCATAGTATTCATCTTCCGTTAAAAGTTGGCCTTTCTTTAGATCAGTAATTCCTGCCTCCACAACAACAAAACTTTCGTAATACAATACTCTTTCAATTTCTCTCAATGTCATGTCTAGGAATAAACCTATTCTTGAAGGCAAAGATTTTAGGAACCATATATGTGCTACAGGAGAGGCAAGTTCAATGTGCCCCATTCTCTCTCTACGAACTTTTGTGGCAGTAACTTCAACACCACATTTTTCACAAATGACACCTCTGTGCTTTCTTCTTTTATACTTCCCACACAAACATTCAAAATCTTTGATTGGGCCAAAAATTCTTGAGCAGAACAAACCATCTCTTTCAGGCTTAAAAGTTCTGTAATTGATTGTTTCAGGCTTCTTAACTTCTCCCCAAGACCAAGACCTGATCATCTGTGGTGACGCTAAACCACAGGATATTAGGTCAAAGTTTCTTTTTGAACTACGATTTATATTTTTAATGATATCTTGCATATTAATTCTCTTTTGAGTCCTCAAGCTCTAAGTTAATGCCCAATGCCTTTATCTCTTTACTTAGAACATTGAATGATTCAGGAACACCTGATTCAACTTCATAATTTCCATCAACTATATTTTTGTATACTTTTGATCTTCCAGATATATCATCTGATTTAACAGTTAACATTTCTTGCAGTGTGTAAGATGCGCCATATGCTTCTAAGGCCCATACTTCCATTTCTCCAAATCTTTGGCCACCAAATTGAGCTTTTCCGCCTAATGGTTGTTGTGTTACAAGACTGTATGATCCGGTAGATCTTGCATGCATTTTGTCATCAACTAGATGGTTAAGTTTGAGCATATACATATATCCAACTGTCACAGGTCTATCAAATTTTTCACCTGTCCTGCCGTCATACAGCTCAAATTGTCCACTATCAGGCAAATCAGCATACTTAAGCAATTCTTTAATTTGGTGCTCATTAGCTCCATCAAACACTGGTGTTGCAAAAGGGACACCTTCTCTTAAGTTCTCAGCTAATTCTTTAACTTCTTGATCTTTCAATGAATTAATATCATCTTTCTCATGAGGACCAAAAGAATATATGTCGTTTAAAACTTTTTTGACGCTATCCATTTTTTGATTGGATTTCATCATTTCATCGATTTTACTTCCTAAGCCTTTTGCTGCTAATCCTAGGTGAGTTTCAAGAATTTGACCGACGTTCATTCTCGAAGGAACACCAAGTGGATTAAGTACAATATCAACCGGTTCACCTTTTTCATCATAAGGCATATCCTCAACAGGGATGATGCTTGATATAACACCTTTATTACCATGTCTTCCTGCTAACTTATCTCCAGCCTGAATCTTTCTTTTCACAGCTAAATAAACTTTTATCACAGACAAGACACCTGGTGCTAAGTCGTTTCCGCCTTCGATTTTTTTCTTGAATATCGCCATTTTTTCTTTGTTTTCTGACTGATATTTTTTGAATTGATCAGCAATATTTTTTTGAAGGTCTGTAACTTTTTTATTCTTAACTTTCAATTTAAGAACAGCATCAAGATCCATCTCATTTACAGCATCCAGAGTAATTTTTCCTTTAGTTGTAATCAGATTTTCTTTTTTCAATGCCTGAATAAGTGTGCTCTTAAGAGAATTAGTAACAATTCTCATTTCATCATCTAAGTCTTTACTAAATTCTGAAGTCATTAATGATTCATTACTCTTAGCTCGAGGATTTTTCTCAGCGCCATCTCTAGTAAAAATTTGAACATCAATAACAGTACCTGAAACGCTTGATGGAACTCTTAATGAAGTATCTTTGATATCTGAGGCTTTTTCGCCAAATATTGCTTTTAGAAGTTTTTCTTCTGGAGATAATTGAGATTCACCTTTAGGTGTTACCTTACCAACCAAGATATCCCCAGCCTCAACTTTTGCACCAACATAAACAATTCCATTCTCATCAAGCTTAGAAAGTGCTGATTCACTTACTCCTGGAATATCAGAGGTGATTTCTTCCATACCAAGCTTAGTATCACGAGTAATACAAGTTAGTTCTTGTATGTGTATGCTTGTTAATCTATCTTCTTGAACAACTCTTTCAGAAACTAAAATTGAATCTTCATAATTGAATCCGTTCCATGGCATAAAGGCTATTCTCATGTTTTGGCCAATTGCTAATTCACCTAAATCAATTGATGGGCCATCAGCAATAATATCTCCAGCTTTTACATGATCTCCTTTTTTTACCAAAGGTCTTTGATTTACACATGTGTTTTGATTTGATCTTGTATATTTAATTAGGTTGTAGATATCAACACTTACACTATCTCCTGATGACACTTTAATTACAATTCTTCCACCATCCACAGAATCTACAACTCCTGGATTTCTGGCCTCTACACATGATCCTGAATCTCTTGCAACTTGTCTTTCGAGCCCTGTTCCCACAAGAGGCTTTTGAGGTATTAATGTTGGTACGGCCTGACGCATCATGTTTGATCCCATCAGAGCTCTGTTTGCATCATTATTTTCCAAAAATGGAATTAAAGATGCTGCTACAGAAAGGACCTGTTTTGGAGAAACATCCATTAAAGATATCATTCCAACACTAACTAGACTTGTTTCACCCTGGTGTCTTGCTGTAATAAATTCATTTTGAATTTTGCCTTTTTTATCGACTTCTACATTTGCTTGAGCTATGTAGTGATTGCTTTCCATAATTGGTGATAGATATATAATTTCATCTGTGACTTTTCCGTCTTTGACCACCCTATAAGGTGTCTCTATAAAACCATACTTATCAGTTCTAGCATAAGTTGATAATGAATTTATAAGACCAATATTTGGACCTTCAGGTGTTTCTATAGGACAAACTCTACCATAATGAGTTGGATGCACATCTCTGACTTCAAAACCTGCTCTTTCTCTAGATAGTCCACCAGGCCCTAAAGCTGAAACCCTTCTTTTGTGAGTAACTTCGGACAACGGATTATTTTGATCCATGAATTGAGATAATTGGCTGGAGCCAAAGAATTCTTTAAATGCTGCAGTAATTGGTTTTGCATTAATGAGGTCTGAAGGTTTATAACCCTCAGTTTCTGCCATTCCTAACCTATCTTTGACAGCTCTTTCGACTCTAACTAGTGCAATTCTAAGTTGATTTGCTGTCATCTCTCCGACAGATCTTATTCTTCTGTTGCCTAAGTGATCAATATCGTCGACTGTATCTCTACCATTTCTTATATCAACAAGTTTTCTCAATACCGCAACAATATCTTCCTTTGTGAGAACATAAGTGTCAGCTCTGTCTTCAATCTTTAATCTCCAATTCAATTTCATTCTTCCAACATCAGAAAGGTCATACCTGTCAGTGGAGAAAAATAAATTATTGAATAAAACTTCAGTAGATTCTTTTGTTGGTGGCTCACCTGGTCTAAGCATTCTGTATATATCTACAAGCGCTTCTGCCCTTGTTCTGCTTGGATCATTTCTCAATGTATCAGCTATAAAAGAACCACTATCAATTGTATTTACGTACAATATATCGAACTCTGCGACGTTAAGTTCTAAGATTTTTTTTAATGAAGTCTTATCTAAGAGTGTATTTGTTTCGTAAAGTATTTCACCTGTTTCTTTATTAACAATATCTTGTCCAAGTGTTTGGCCAATAAAATCATCAAATTCGACATGAATTAGACCATTTTTTTGTTTTGAGTGGTCTGCAGCTACCTTTGCATTAATTCTTTTTCCTGCTACAACTTTTTTACCAGATACTTCTATATCNAAATCAAAAGCTTTGCCCTTTAATTCTTCAGCAGTTACGGAAAGATAAATTTTTCCATTTTTTGTTACTACTTTTATTTTTTTATAAAAAGTATCAAGTATCTCTTGGTCATTCATATCTAATGATTTAAGAATTGCAGTTGCTGGAAACTTTCTCTTTCTATCTATTCTTGCGTAAATTAAATCTTTTGCATCAAATTCATAATCTAACCATGAGCCTCTATAAGGTATAATTCTTGCTGCATATAAAACTTTCCCTGAAGCGTGTGTTTTACCCTTGTCATGATCGAAAAATACTCCTGGAGATCTATGTAATTGAGAAACTACAACTCTTTCAGTTCCATTAACTACGAAACTTCCATCTTTTGTCATTACCGGTATTTCACCTAAAAATACCCTATCAGACATTGGGGTACCCTTGACTGTTTTATATCCTGTGGCTTTATCCATGAAGCGCAATTGAAGATTCACATACAATGGCACGGCATATGAAATTCCCTTCAACTTACATTCTTGAGGTGTATACAAACATTCACCCAATTCATAACTAATATAATCAAGTGCAGCATTGCTTGAGGCGCTATTAATAGGGAATATAGATTTGAAGACTTCTTCTAAGCCGCTATTATCTCTTTTATCAGGATCTAGTCCCTCTTGTAAGAATTCAGCATATGAATCGGTTTGTGTTTTTAGCAGATACGGCAAAGCCATGACATTAGGCAGAGTGCCGAATTGTCTTCGAATACGTTTTTTCTCAGTAAAAGAGTATGTCATTAAATATAGAGTATCTGAGTTTACTTCATCTCAGCTTGTGCACCAGCCTCTTGGAGTGCTGCAACAAGTGCTTCCGCATCATCTTTACTAGCGCCTTCCTTAACAGTTTTAGGAGCGCCATCAACTAAATCTTTAGCTTCTTTTAAACCCAGATCAGTAGCTGCTCTTACAGCTTTAATCACTGCGACTTTTTTATCGCCCGCAGCTGTAAGTACAACATCATAAGCACTTTTTTCTTCTGCTTCTGCTGCATCGCCTGCATCACCACCACCTGCTGCTGCTGCTGGTGCTGCTGCAACTGCTGCTGCTGTTACGCCAAACTTTTCTTCAATATCAGATATAAGATCCACAAGATCCATAACTGACATATTTGATATAGATTCTAATATTTCTTCTTTTGTTGCCATTTTAGTCGCCATTTTTATATCTCCTTAACTTTTTTGCTCTTTCACACTAGTGAGTGTTCTCGCAAATTTAGAAGGAACCTCATTAATAAGAGATGCAATTTTACCTAAAGGTGCCTTTAAAAGTCCAGCAAATTTTGAAATTGCTTCGTCAAATGTTGGCAAATTGGCCAATTTGTTGATTTCAGCGGCTTCAAAGTGCTTTCCGTCTATTGATAACCCCTTAATATTTAGATTTTCGTTCTCTTTTGCGAAAGATTTTAAAATTTTTGCTGCTGCACCAGGTTCTTCATAAGAAAAAGCTAGCATGGTAGGGCCATCAAGATATTCATCAATACCTTCATAATTTGTCCCTTTAAGACCGAGTTTCACTAATGTATTTTTAGCAACCCTAAATTTAACATTAGATTTATGTCCTTNTGATCTCAACTCATTNGCCTCNGNNACTTTTAANCCTCTTGCATCAGCTAAAACCANTGANGATGCATTNTTTGCNAGTTCATTNACNTCAGAAACGATCTTTTTNTTATCTTCNATACTNANTGCCATAAAAATTTNTCTTTATATATACGAAGACTAGATGTCATGAAACTATCTATGAAGGAAATTAAGCTTTCGCACCTTCAGTCTTCGATGTCTCAAAATTGAGAGATGTCAATTCTATACCCTGGACCCATGCTTGTCGAGAGGTAAATGTCTTTTATGTAAATTCCTTTAGATGAAGCAGGTCTTAACCTTTGAAGTTCTGCAATAAAAGAATTTAGGTTTTCTGTAATTTGGGCATTATCCATACCGGAATTTGCAATAGTCCCTTGAATAATTCCCTGTTGCTCAGCTTTGAAAATAACTTGACCATGTTTAAGATCTTTTACAGCCTTTTCAATATTTTCAGTAACAGTTCCTGATTTTGGATTAGGCATTAAACCTTTTGGACCAAGCACCTTAGCAAGCTTACTCACAGTCTTCATGAGTGCTGGAGTTGTTACAGCTACATCAAAATCAATATTTCCATCTTTATACTTTTCAATTAAATCATCGCTTCCAATAATGTCTGCACCAGCTTTCTTTGCCTCTTCGGCTTTATCTCCCTCTACAAATGCTACAACAGTGATTTTTTTCCCTAAGGAATTAGGTAAAGTGAGAGCACCCCTGACATTTTGGTCAGATTTTTTTGGATCTATACCTAATTTCACAGCCACATCCACAGACTCAACGAACTTTCTTTTTGGTTGTTTCTTTAACATCTCCATTACCTCTTCGGTTTTGTAAGCTTTCTCGACGTCAAATTCTACTAATTCTTTTTTGTACTTTGTTTCTTTCATTATTCCTGAATCTCTATTCCCATGCTTCTAGCTGTGCCCGCAATAATCTTTACAGCCGCGTCTACATCATTTGCGTTCAAGTCTTCCATTTTCATTTCAGCAATTTCTTTTACTTTTGATACTGGAATTTTTGCAACCTTAGTTCTGTTTGGCTCACCACTCCCTGAATCTATACCTGCTGCTTTCTTTAATAAAACTGCAGCTGGGGGTGATTTTGTTATAAAAGTAAATGTTCTGTCCTCAAAGACAGTAATTTCAACTGGAACCTTTAAGCCTTTTTCCATTTCCTTTGTTTTGTCGTTGAAAGCGTTACAAAAATCCATGATATTTAGGCCGTGTTGACCAAGTGCAGGTCCAACTGGAGGACTAGGGTTAGCTCCACCTGCAGGGACTTGTAGTTTGATTATTGTCATTACTTCTTTAGCCATATCAGTTTTTCTCTACTTGTGAAAAATTTAATTCTACTGGTGTCGATTTACCAAAAATACTTACGGAAACTCTAATAAGATTTTTTTCGTAGTCAACCTCTTCAACTGTTCCACTGAAATCATTAAATGGTCCATCATTAATTCTGACTGTTTCTCCTGACTCAAATACAGTCTTAAATACAGGCTGTTCGGTAGTTTTTTCTACTCTATTTGTAATTCTATTTAGCTCGTCTTCTGATAGGGGCATTGGTTTATTTCTAGTACCACCCATAAAACCCATAACATTGGGTGTTTTTCTCACAAGATGCCAAGTATCGTCGTTCATTTCCATCTGCACCAACATATAACCCGGAAAAAACTTTCTTTCCATTTGTTTCTTTTGACCTTTTTTTAATTCAGTTACCTGTTCTGTTGGAATCATAATATCTCCAAACATATCAGAAAGTCCTGACATATTTATTCTTTCTTCGAGAGCAGCTTTTACTTTTTTCTCACAGTTTGAAAAAGCTTGTATAACGTAATATTCCATTAAAATTAACCTAATATAAATCGGGATAGAAATGATAACAGTGAATCAAGGCCCCAAAAAACTAAAGCCAAGATTAATATCATCACTAATACCATGATTGTCATCTGGGTAGTTTCGCCTCTTCCAGGCCAAACTACTTTTGCAATTTCTGTTCTTGCATCAGATATGAGTTTTACGGCATTCTTACCAAACTCTGTTTGGCCTAAAACACCTAAAGATAGAGCCATCAAACCAAAAAGTACTAAGACTCTATATAGCAATCCTAAATCTTCAAGATACGTAAATAATATGACCGCAGCAAAAGCTGCAGTCAGTGATACTAACCATAAAATGTTATTTAATGTGCTATTCATAATATGTCTGGCAGGCCCGGAGGGAATCGAACCCACAACCTGCGGTTTTGGAGACCGCCGCTCTGCCAATTGAGCTACAGGCCTNTGCGATCTCCTTAGTATATAACCTTAGTGTCTCTTTATAAAATATTAAGAAACAATCTTAAGTACTATACCAGCACCTACAGTTCTTCCACCTTCACGAACTGCAAAGCTTAAACCTTCTTCCATAGCAATTGGTGCAATAAGTTCACAATTTAATTCATCAACTGTGTCACCAGGCATGACCATTTCAACACCATCAGGCAAAGTAACTTCACCAGTTACATCGGTAGTTCTGAAATAGAATTGAGGTCTATAACCTTTAAAGAAAGGTGTATGTCTTCCACCTTCTTCTTTGCTTAGAACTGTGATTTTAGCAGTAAACTTTGTGTGTGGAGTTACTGAACCAGGAACAGCTAGAACTTGGCCTCTTTCAACGCCATCTCTTTCAACACCTCTGATTAAAACACCACAGTTTTCACCTGCTCTACCTTCATCAAGCGTTTTTCTAAACATCTCAACTCCAGTACATGTTGTTTTAGAAGTCTCTTTGATTCCGACTATTTCAAGTTCGTCACCAGTTCTAACAATACCTCTTTCGACTCTTCCTGTTACAACTGTACCTCTACCTGTAATTGTAAAAACATCTTCGATAGGCATTAGAAATTGCTTATCAACTGGTCTTTCAGGTTGAGGGAAGTATGAATCAAGTGCTTTTACTAATTCAACTACACTCTCTGTGTATTTTGCATCACCTTCAAGAGCTTTTAGTGCACTACCTCTGATAATTGGAGTATCATCACCTGGAAAATCGTACTTATCTAATAACTCTCTAACTTCCATTTCAACAAGCTCTAATAGCTCTTCATCGTCAACCATGTCAGCTTTGTTTAAATAAACAACGATATTTGGTACNCCAACTTGCTTAGCAAGAAGAATGTGTTCTCTTGTTTGAGGCATAGGACCGTCTGCTGCACTTACAACTAAAATTGCACCATCCATTTGTGCAGCACCAGTAATCATATTTTTTACATAGTCTGCGTGACCTGGACAATCTACGTGTGCATAGTGTCTATCGTTACTGCTGTACTCAACATGAGATGTAGCAATAGTGATACCTCTTTCTTTTTCTTCAGGAGCGTTGTCAATTCCATCAAATGCAACTGCTTCGCCACCAAATGTATCTGCACAAACCTTAGTCAATGCAGCTGTTAACGTTGTCTTACCATGGTCGACGTGTCCAATTGTACCCACGTTGATGTGTGGTAAGCTTCTATCAAATTTTTCTCTAGCCATATTTCCCTCTTTTGTTTGGAGCTCATAACCGGATTTGAACCGGTGACCTCTTCCTTACCAAGGAAGTGCTCTACCTACTGAGCTATATGAGCGCATATCATATACCCTAAAACGTAAAGCTTCAACCATTATATGCCTTTATTCAAACGGGCAAAAATGGTGGAGGGGGAAGGATTCGAACCTTCGAAGCACGAGGCGGCAGATTTACAGTCTGCTGGGTTTGACCGCTCCCCAACCCCTCCAGGGTCGATTTGTTATTATCAACTTAGAAATAAGTTAGTCAATACATATATAATCCTTAATAAGAATATGAAACATTTTGTTAACAACAGAGAGTTATTTGAGCAATATCCAGAGGGTATGTCCGAGATTATTTTAGGTGCAGGTTGCTTTTGGGGTGTAGAAAGAGTTTTTTGGAAATTAGAGGGTGTATGGGTGACTTATGCTTCTTATTCAGGTGGAAGAAGGACAAACCCAAACTATGAACAAGTATGTACTGGTGTTACTGGGCATGCTGAAACAGTAAATGTCATTTTTGACAAAAATATAATTTCTTTAAATGAGATATTAAAAACATTCTGGGAGTGTCATGATCCTACACAAGGCATGAGACAAGGCAATGATATTGGGGAACAATATCGATCAGTAATTTATTGCAGCAATAATGAAGATTTAAAAGAGGCTTTGAATTCTAAAAATAGTTATTCAAAAGTTCTAAATCAAAACGGCTTTTCAGATATTACCACCGAAATAAAACAGAACGTATTATGTTTCCCTGCTGAGGACTATCATCAACAATATTTAGCCAAGAACCCTAACGGATATTGCGGTATAAAGGGGACTGGTTGTGCCTTTATATAAAAAAGGAGGCTAATGCCTCCTTTTTAAAACTTGCGTGAAATTTAGTCTGGATTGTATTCTTTTACTAAATATGCCATGTGAGATCTTAGAAAAGTTCTATGATCACTAACTTTAGCACTATATTCGGCAAACTCTGGGGTTGTAATATAGTTATCCAAAAAGCTTAATGCTGCTTGTGGTGATGAGAACACACACCATACATTATGTGTAATGCCGTTCCCATTATTACCGAGCATATGCTGTTGAACGCCGCATGCATCTGCATTCCAGTCGTAATTTTCAGTACTTTTTGACAACTCCATCCATAGCGGCAAAAACTCTGCTGGATTTGAAACATTAATATCCCAGTTCACAGTAACAAGCTCAGAACCAGCATCATCTCCAACATTTGCTGCAACATGTTTTGTCATAGACGTCATAATAGATTCCACTCCAAGCTTATTCATAGCATTTCTAAACATAAGACCTGCTTTGGACGTATTGTAATAATTGCCCGCCATAGCATATTCATCAGCATCTTTGTAGTAAAAAGAAACTTGATGTGTAGCCTCATTCCAGCCTTTATGATCAAGTGCATACAAATCAACCTCAAGATTCATTGCTTTGACTTCTGGCGTATTCATATATTTGTCAAATGCAGCGGCGCATTTTTCACCATGATCGCACTTGAATGTGTAATGAGCTTGATATTTTGAAAAATTCGCTGGCAATTCGTCAGCAAAGATCCCAAACATAAATAACGATAAAAGTAGTACAGATATTTTTTTCATAAAATTTCCTCAATTTCGTGTTTAAAATTTATCTTAGCAATCAAGCCTAATTATTTAAAGAGCTTCCAAATAAAATTAATCTTTAAAGAATTTTTGAATTAATGTAGAATCATCATCCAAGCCACCTTAGCTCAGCTGGTAGAGCAACTGATTTGTAATCAGTAGGTCGTCAGTTCGACTCTGACAGGTGGCTCCATTTCTTTGAAGTTAAACTAGATGATTTTCTCTTGATCGCTCAGCGGTGTGCACTATTCCGCTTTTCGTTTTGTATGGCTTAGCTTTAATTCCTTTTGTGCCCTCTTTAATGAAAAGAAATAAGCACATTGAGATTATTGAAAGACATCCCAGAAAGCCTACTATAATGTATTGAACCATGTTTGGATTATACAATAGGTACGATCTTAAATAAATTGTTTATTAGAACATTATGCAAAGAAAAGACTTAAAGATTCTTTTATTACAGATTAGAGATGATACTAATGTCAGGAAAGAAGAACTCGAAAGTTTTGCTAAATACAGTCAGTTAGATGTTTCGCAAATCGATGTTTTAAATGTTTTTGATACCCCTAAATTTTCAACTGATGTTCTAAATGGATATCACGCCCTTTACGTGGGAGGAGCAAGCGAAGCAAACGTTTTAGAACCCGACAAATATGAGTTTGTTGATTATTGCATCCAATTAATTAAATACGCTGGAGAAATTGGGCTTCCAACCTTTGCATCTTGTTTTGGATTTCAACTCGCCGTGCTTGCCTTTGATGGGACCATTTTGAGCAAAGACAGTGATTATGAAATGGGAAGCATTCCAATAAGGCTTACCAACCTTGCTGAAATAGATCCAGTTTTTAAAGGGACTTCTGATAATTTTCCTGCACTTTCAATTCATAGACAATATGCCGTTGAACTTCCTTCAAATTTAGATTTATTGGCCTATACAGATCAATGCCTGCATAGCTTTAAACTACGCCATAAGCCATTATGGGCTTTTCAATTTCATCCAGAAGTAGATCGAGCAACAGTTTTTAAAAGGCTGGCAATCTACAAAGAAGCGTATACAAATAGTGAAGAGGAATTTCAAACAGTTCTTGATTCTTTAGTTGAAACTCCTGAATCACATAATTTAATGCTTAATTTTGTTAACCGAGTTCTGCTTTAGTATTTTTCTGGATAGTCTAAAACAAGATAAGTTAATGCTTTGACGCCCTTGTCTAATGCAGAATCATCAACGATAAAATATGGAGAATGATTTCCAGGAACATCAGTCCTTTCACCAAAGTTTGCTGATTCGCCTTCCCCAGGTCTATTTACTCCAAGCCAAAAATATAAGCCTGGAATTTCTTGTGAAAAATATGAAAAATCTTCAGCTCCTGTAACTGGTATATTAGATTCATAGAATCTGCCCGGTGATGCAGCCTTCAGTGAATCACTCATTTTTTCCACCAATTCAGGATTATTAACTGTCACCGGATAGAACCCACCCACATCAAACTCCACTTTTACTTTTGTGCCAGTACCTTTTGCAACTCCTTCAGCAATCTGTTCAATCTCATCGTAAATTTCTTTTCTCAAAACTGGGTCAAACGTTCTTATTGTCCCCATAAGCATGGATTCCTCAGGAATAATATTGTTTCTTGTTCCAGCTTTGACCATACCTACTGATAAAACAGCTGGGTTATTAATTATGTTTATTCTTCTACTTACTACTGTATTCAATGATTCGATTAATTGTGCAGTGGCCATGATTGGATCAATCCCAGACCATGGTGTTGAGCCATGAGTCTGTTGGCCTTCAATGGTTATCCGATATGCTGAAGCTGCTGCCATAGCAGGCCCAGATTTCACTGAAAGGACACCATTTGGGATATTTGTCACATGTAATCCAAAAATTACTTCAGGTTGATACCTTTCAAAAATTCCCTCTTGCAACATCATTTTGGCTCCACCTCCTTCATCTTCTGGTGGCCCTTCTTCAGCAGGTTGAAAAATTAGCATTACATTTCCTTTAAGTTCGCTTTTATTTTTCGCCAGAAATTCTGCAACCCCCATCAAGATAGCAACATGTGCATCATGCCCACAAGCATGCATAACTCCCACATCATTTCCGAGATATTTTGTCCTTACTTTTGATGCAAAAGGTAGACCAGTTTTTTCCTCCACCGGCAATGCATCCATATCAGCTCTTAATGCTATGGTTGGTCCCGGTTTTCCACCTTCAATTAAGCCAACTACTCCTGTATATGCAATACCTGATTCAACTTTTATTCCAAGACCCTCCAAATGAACCTTTACTTTATTGGAAGTCCGAAACTCCCTATTGCCCAATTCAGGGTGTTCATGAATATCATGCCTCCACTCTATTACCTTAGGCATCAAAGTTTTTAGTTCTTGATCAAGAGATACTTTTAAATCTGCATTTAAGTAAAAGGTGAATGAACTTAGGATTAATAAGAAATTTCTCATATCTAAACTATAATACGACCTGAAAAGACTTAAAAGTGTATGGAATTGAAAGAAGAGCATAAAAGATTAAATTCAATCACTGGGAAACCCTTTGAACAAGGATTTATCGATCAAAATGGCAGAGTATTTTATTCATATGTAAATAAAATTGGTAACGACGGATGGTATTTAGAGGAATGGAAAAAAGATATGGCTGCCTATGACTCTAAAAAAAGAAGAGAGGAAAGTAATGACACTTAGGCCGTTCCACCTAGCAATCCCAGTAAGCGATATCCCAAAAGCTCGAGAATTTTATGGAACAAAGCTTGGTTTTGATGAGGGCAGATCAGATGATCATTGGATTGACTACAACTTTTTTGGTCATCAATTGGTTTGTCATGTTGGTGAAGTGAATTCTTTTTCCAATGAAGTTGACGGTAAAGAAGTACCTATTCCACATTTCGGTATTGTGCTTGAGTGGAATCAGTTTGATTTATTTTCAGAAAAAATAAGGTCCAGTAACATTGAATTTGTTATTGAACCGTATGTAAGATTTGAAGGATTGCCAGGAGAACAAAAAACTATGTTTTTTAAAGATCCTTTTGGCAATGCTTTAGAGTTTAAATCGTTTAAACAAGATAGCGAAATTTTTAATAAGTAGTATTTTGTCTTCTCCAATCACTCTTCAAGATTTTCATGCTAAAGCTTTAGCAGATTATGGGATTGCTGATTTATGGCCTGAAGCTGTGCTAAAAGAAGCAAAAACTAAAAAGGAACATATTACAAAAGAAATCGATGCCTTAGAGACTTTTCCTTTTGTAACAATTGATGGTGAAGATGCCAAAGATTTCGATGATGCAATTTTTTGTGAATTCTCAGATCATGGCTTTCATTTAAAAGTTGCGATTGCCGATGTCTCTTTCTATGTCAAAGAAGGTTCTGCTTTAGATCTTGAAGCTGCAAAAAGAACAACATCTGTCTACATGCCTAAAAAAGTTGTTCCGATGTTACCGGAAAAGCTTTCAAATGAGCTTTGCTCATTGCAACCGAATAAACGCAGAAGATGCTTGTGCATTGAGATGGATTTCGACAAGGATGGTTACATAAACAGTTATAAATTTCATAGAGGGATAATTAAATCTGTTGCGAGGTTAACCTATACAGAAGTTGAGAATCAGCTAATTAACGGTGTAAAAGATTCTGATTATGCCGAATCATTAAAAGCAGCAATTGCCTTATTTAATAAATTAATAATTAATAAGGGTTATAGAGGGGCACTAGATTTCACTATATCTGAACCACTTGTGCAAACTAATTCTGATGGCGATATTAAACACATAGCTGATAGGAAAAGATTAAATTCTCACAAGTTAATCGAAGAGTTCATGCTTGCTGCTAATATATCTGCCGCTGATTTTATTAGCCAGTATGCGAAAGAGGGAGTTTACAGAATTCATGAACATCCAGAAAGTCTTAAAATTCAAAGATTGTCGCAAATATTAAAAAACAGAGGAATTAATTGGAACGGCAATATCGAAGATATTGAGAATATTTCGGAATTTATTTTAAAGCTCAATAAAAGAGATGATGCACCCATCTTAAATATGCTGATATTGCAATCCATGCAAAGAGCAGAATACAGCACGCTAAATAAGGGACATTTTGGCCTAAAGTTTGATAAATATACTCATTTCACTTCGCCTATCAGAAGATATCCCGACCTACTGGTTCACAGAATAATTATTTCCATATTAAATAGAGAAGATTTTAACTATGAAGGTCTTCAATTAACACTTGAAGACTGTTCTGAAAAAGAAAGAGCAGCTGAATTTGCATCGAAGCAAGTGATTCAAAATTTGCTTTGTCGATATGCAAAGCAATTTTCGGGCAAAAGTTTTTCTGGTTATATTACAGGGGTTAAAGAATTTGGTTTATTCGTAGACATACCAAAGCTTTTCACTAGTGGTTTATTGCATGTAAATGATTTGCCAAACGATTTTTATAGATACAACGCTCGACACCAATCTTTAGATGGCAAAAGAAGAGGAAATAAATTTTCATTGGGTGATCGAATAGATGTTTTTATTGGAGACATCAAAGAACTGGAAGGAAAAATTTCGTTATATTATTAATGTAATGAACATAGAGATAAAAAATATCCATGCAATACAATCTTTAGTTGAACATCATAGCGAAAAAGTGATTTCTATTTCTGGGAAAGCAGATAATTCTAAAGCTAAAGAAATTCTTGAATTAGCTCATAAAAAAAATATCAAGATTAATATCAAGGACAAAAAGCTTATTGCCTATTGTAAAGAACCAAGTGTAAAAGACTTAAAAAACAGTAATTATAATCTTGGTGAATTAGTCTTAATTCTGGACGAAGTGCAAGATACCAGAAATTTAGGTTCTTGTTTGAGAAGTGCATCTTTTTTTGGGGTGGACTCAGTTATTATTCCTAAGAATAACTCTGCTGAATATTCAAACCCTGCAGTCATTGAAACTTCGACGGGCGGTGCTTTTAACCTTGATTTATATAAAGCAACCAATATCACAGAAACAATAAAAAAGCTTAAAGAAAATGGGTACTGGATTTCAGGCTTCTCAGAACATGCACATAATACGCTAGAGAGCAAAGACTTTTCAGAAAAAAATGTGCTGGTATTTGGCAATGAGGAAAAAGGGATACGAGCTCTAGTGGAAAAAAGTTGCGATGAAACTCTGAAAATTTCTCAAAAAGGTAAGGTATCATCCCTCAATGTTTCAGTTGCTGTTTCAATAGGACTTTTTACTGTAAGCAATAAGCTGTGATATTAAATTTTTATTTAATGCACTAAAATATCAAACCTATGTTAGCTCAAAGAACGATAAGAAATAAAACATCTGCCACAGGCGTCGGATTACATACAGGTGTAAAGGCCACACTGACCTTACATCCTGCAGATCCAGATACTGGAATACTTTTTAGAAAAATTGAAGGTGACAAAGTAGTTGAAATACCTGCGCAAGCAAATTTTGTCGGAGATACTACTTTATCTACAACCCTAGAGCACAATGGCACAGAAATAGCTACTATTGAACATCTAATGTCTGCTTTAGCGGGAGTTGGAGTGGATAATTGCATCATCGATTGTGATGGACCTGAGATTCCAATTATGGAAGGCAGCTCAACTCGATTTGTCTTTCTTATTCAAGCGGCTGGTATCGTGGAGCAAAGCGCTGTTAAAAAATTTATCTACGTTACAAAATCCGTTCAGGTGCAAAGAGATGACGCAATAGCAAAAATCAAACCTTATAAAGGTTTCAGGGTATCTTTTGGCCTAGAATTTGATCATCCTGTTTATAAAAAGTTTCCACAAACTGCCTCAATAGATTTCTCACAAACATCATTCATAAGGCAAGTTAGTAGAGCAAGAACATTTGGGGTTTATAGTGATTTAGAAATGCTGAAAAAAAATAATAGAGCTTTAGGCGCAAATCTAAATAATGCTATAGGCATTGGTGATGATGACGTACTAAATGAAGGTGGTTTGAGATTTTCAGATGAATTTGTCAAACATAAAATGCTTGACGCTATTGGCGATCTCTACTTACTTGGCCACAATTTAATTGGAGAGTTTTATGGTTTTAAATCTGGCCACGCACTTAATAATCAATTACTTAAGAAAATCGAAAGTGAAAATGCCTATAAAATTATAGAGATCGATGAAATTAAAGATGCTCCAATAAATTATTTAAAACCAGTTTCAGAAGAACTAGCATAATGTTTAATTTCCTGAGCAACATTTTTAAATCCTCTAATCAAAGACGCATTGATGATTACGGAAAGATTGTCAGAAAAATCAATTTAAAAGAAGAGGAAACAGCCAAACTCTCAGAAGAGGAGTTTAAAAAAATTGATTTAAGTACAGATGATGCACTAGAAAATATATTTGCTGCAGTAAGAGAGGCTTCTAAAAGAACGATTGGCCTAAGACATTACGATTGTCAGTTAATTGGTGGTCTTGTCCTAAATGGAGGCAATATTACAGAAATGAAAACTGGAGAAGGCAAAACTCTGGTAGCAACTCTACCCGCTGTGTTTAATGCATTATCGGGCAAGAAAGTTTATGTGGTCACAGTTAATGATTATCTCGCGGAAAGAGATGCCAACTGGATGAAACCTGTTTACGAATATTTTGGTTTGACTGTTGGCGCCCTGACATCTGCACAAGATTTTAAAGATAAACAAGCAACATACGAATCAAACATCATCTACTGCACCAGTAGTGAATTAGGCTTTGATTATCTAAGAGACAACATGGTTTTATTTAATAACCAAAAGACTCAAAAAGATCTAAACTTCGCCATTGTCGATGAGGTTGATTCAATACTAATTGATGAAGCCAGAACTCCTTTAATCATTTCAGGAGCAACGGATGACGACGCTTCTGCATATCCAGTTTTCTTGAAGCTGTTACCAAACTTAAATAGACAAATGAGAGAAGGGACAGAGGAAGAACCACTGAGAGAGGATGAAGTAGGTGATTTTATGATCGATGAGAAGTTGAGGTCGGTTGAATTGACAGACAATGGTTTCGAAAAAGTGGAAAATTTTCTCGTCAATAGAAATTTAATTAAACCTGACGAAAGCCTCTACACAACAAATAATTTGAAATATTTGAAATACATACAAGCAACTCTAAAGGCAAACTTATTATTCGAAAAAAATGTGCATTACATGGTTGAAAACAACAAGGTAGTTCTAATCGATGACAATACTGGGCGAAAACTGCCTGGAAGAAGGGTTTCTGAAGGTGTGATGCAAGCTTTGGAATGTAAAGAGCGTGTTCCTATTCAACAAGAAACTCAAACCCTAGCTTCCACAACCTACCAAAATTTCTTCAGGCTCTTCGATAAGATCTCAGGCATGACCGGAACTGCTGATACTGAAGCAGCTGAATTTAAAGAAATTTATGGGATGGATGTTGTGGTGTTGCCGACAAATCAAGAAATGATTCGTAATGATATGAATGATGTAGTTTACGTGAATGAAGAAGACAAATTTAATGCGCTGGTTAAAGAAATTAAAGAAATTCACGAGAAAACAGCTCCTATCTTAGTTGGAACAGCCTCTATAGAAAGTTCAGAAAAACTTTCCAATAGATTAAAAAAAGAAGGTATTAGACATCAAGTTCTAAATGCAAAGTTCCATGAAAAAGAAGCAATGATTATCGCAGAAGCTGGGCGACCAGGTGCCATCACAATAGCAACAAATATGGCTGGACGTGGAACTGATATAGTCTTGGGTGGCAAACAAGAAGAAAACGATAAAGACTGGGCAGACAAGCATAAACAAGTAATTGAGGCCGGCGGTTTACACGTAATTGGTACAGAACGACATGAATCTAGAAGGATCGATAATCAACTTAGAGGACGATCTGGCCGACAAGGAGATCCTGGCTTCTCGAAGTTCTTTTTGTCACTGGATGACAACGTCTTAAGACTTTTCATTGACGATAATAGAAAACAGCTTTTTTCCAGACTTAGTGACGGTATGGACGATAGTAGCATCGAGCATCCACTGTTAAATAATGCTATAGCAAATGCTCAGAAAAAGATTGAGAACAGAAACTTTGAAATTAGAAAACAAATCCTCGAGTACGATGATGTCTCAAACGATCAAAGATTAACAATCTACAAATTAAGAAATTATTTTCTAGAAGAAAACGACTCTGAGACCTTACTTTTTGAGTATTTAGATAATCTCCTTGAAAAAACCGCTGACAAACTCTTACCTGAGGATCAAAATTCGAATTGGAAATTTGATAATTTAGACAAGGCCCTAACCCAATCATTGGGTGTCAGCCCTGATTTTAATCTGCTTGAAAAAGATGGCTTAAATTTTGGCAAAGTGATGGATTACATGAACGATTTTTATCAAAAGTTTTACTTTGAAAAATTTGGCCCTCTTAAAGAAAGAAAGGCTGAACTGGAAAGACAAATTTCAATTCAAGTCATGGATGCAGCCTGGAAAAGACATCTACAAAACATTGATTCTTTGAGAGGAAATATAGGATTAAGAGCGTACGCCCAGAGAAATCCTATAAACGAATTTAAAAAAGAATCCTTCTACTTATTTGATGCAATGATTGAGGCATTCAAAGATGACATCGTCAAAATATTATTCAATATAAAAATCCAAACTATGAGCTCTAAAGAATTTGAGGAGCATAAGAAACTAAGAGAGCAAAGTAAGTCTTCTTAATCATTTTCTTCATCTTCAAATGTCTCAATTGAAACCTCTTCATTAGCCCATCGTAAAAAATCTATGCTTTTACAAGCTTTTGAGCAAAAGGGTTTGAATTTTGAATCGATTTCAACGATCTTTTTGCAGCCTGGACATGTCAAGTTAACTTTTCTAGTCATCTGCTAATTTGTTGTAAAGGTTAAAATAAAAATCTAACTTGCTTTCAAAACTTTCTATGCTTGAGTCGTTCATTAAAAAATCGTTGGCAAAGCCAACCCTCTGATGTCTGTGTAATTGTTGGTCTACAATTTGGCCAGCTAATTCTTCAGAACTGTTATCTCTTTTAATGATCCTTTCAATCTGCTGGCTTCTTGGGGCATCAATAACCATTATCCGATCAAATTTATTCTTCTCACTCCATAAAGGTGCACTGTAAATGGCCCATTTGGACTTTGCTTGCTTAAAACCTTCCAGAACTTTTTGGCCTATCATTGGATGCATAAGATCTTCCAACCACTTTTTGTTGTCCTTGTTGCTAAAAGCTAAAGTTCTGAGTTTTGATCTATTAATAGTTTGATCTTTCAATAGCACAGCAGTACCGAATTTTTTTATAATTGCCTCATATCCTGCTTGACCAGGTTCTTGTAAGCTGCGAGAAATTTTGTCGGCATCGATAATATCGATATCTTTGGCAGCAAAAAAATCGGTCGCCAAACTCTTGCCGGTGGCAATTCCTCCTGTGATTCCAACAGTAAACATAGTTATATATTACTGGATTATTGTTTGATTTATTTGGTTATAAGTTTTCAGGTGTGCCATCAAGTGAATCCATATTGATGCCTCTGACAAGTAGGGTGTAAACGACTCCTTCAAGTTCATCATTGTCATTCTTGCGCACTTTTACTAATTTATGACCATTATCACTCATGGCAGCCAGCAAAGCAGTAACATTGCCAGGATCACTCTCACCAAGAGGTAGATGTCTTTGGTTGTAGTAGTCGATATTTTCACTTCCAACTGCCTGCTCTCTTTGTTTGTTATATGGGTAATCATTCCAATACCAAACATCTGTAGTGCCGTAATTATAAGAGAGAGCTAATCTTTTGCCATTGGTAGTGATAAATGGTGTGGCCTTAGAAATAACACCAATAGAAGCAGAAGTATCAGAATAAACCTGCTTAGTAGTCGCATTGTTATTTGTGGTAGGAAAATTAATATTACCATTTCTATCATTATTCGGAGGCAAGAACTTTGTTGTTGTATCTATCCATAAATCCGTGCTTGCGTCATATACTGCTACGCTAAAGACCGCATCCGAATTGCCATCAGCGTCGGCATCTTCAGTCGAACCACAAACTAATTGATTTCCTGATTCAGATAGAGCAACATTAAATACACCATAGTCTGCAGTTGAGTCTGCGTCACACACAAAAGAATATTCAATGCCATTTGAGTCTGTTTTTGCACCTAATAATGTCCAAGAATTATTTTGGTATTCGTAAACATTGATATAGTTCAGCAGACCATCGCTAGGACCTCTATGTCTTATTGCTATTCTAAGAACTTCATCTCTTCCTGTGATAGCTCCTAAACCTCCAAGATCAAAAGTCCCGTTGCCACCAAGCAGCTGATTTCCAAAATCTAAACCAGTAAACGTTCCTATTGGATCTTTAGTACTAATACCAGGTCCCCCACCCACTTCATATACATAAATTTTGCCCACCATATTGCCAGAAGTAGGATCAAGGTAGTTTGGATCTCCAACAGCCACGTATTTTCCATCATCATTTAACACAATTTCACATTGAAAATCACCTGAAGTGAAATCTTCCTCCATATAAACTTGTCCCATTTGTTGTATCCAACCCTGATCAGAATTATCACTATCTGAGCGTTCCAGCACCTTGAATAAACCTTTATTAGTAGTTCCGTCTCTATTGTAATATCCGGTACACAAAGCAACTCTGAGGTACCCTTGACCATCATAATCTCCGGTTGCAATATCAACACTTAATGGATCTCCATGTTGCAAGACTTCGAGGGCATCTGATGCGAAAGTATCGCCTTGATATTCTGCTACTATCGATAAAGGTTCTGTTTGATATAGAGCAAAATAGCCTTGACCTGCAGAAAGTACAAAATGACTTCCATCTTTAGTCATTGCAATATCTTCTATATTAGTGTCAGGATTATTTGCATTAAAGAATGGCGTAAAACTATTTTCAACTGCAGGATCTTTAACTTCTAAAGTAATTGCCTTACGCACCTTTAAATCTGAATTAACTGGATCAGCGATCCACATATCAAGATCGTAGGTATCGCCATCTTCTATTACACGTCCAGTCTGATCTACTTGTATGTCAGGCTCATATACCCACTGATAAATACTCTCGTAGTTACCTCCAATGGTTTGAGGCACACACCAAATATTTCCATTTGCACCAAGCTGATCTGCACTGCAGATTGAAGCACCGGTTCCATCATCGTTTTTTGCTTTAAAGTATAGTTGCGGGATCCGATATACTTGATTATTACTATCAGGTTGGCCGGTCCAATTAGTATCTAGATTGAGCCAAAGTGGATTCGCAGCATTGTCTCCACCGTTACCTTCAGTGTTATGTTTGGTCTGTAGAAAGGCGGTAAGTGTTTCTCTATTACTAACTGAGGCAGATTCGTATTCTGGTGACCCCCAGACAAATTCAGGATCCTCTGGCACTCCAACAGATCTGAGCTCGAATGTATCACTTCGTGAAAATACGCCATCAGTCACATTAATTGTTACGTAATAAAATAAGCCAGGCGATGCTATATTTGTTTCATGATTCAGTTCTTTGTTTGGAGAAAGTGCTCCTGTTTGCGGATCGATATTCCAATCTTCATTTGGATTAAGATTATTATAATTTGATAATGAATAAGTCAATGCTGAACCATCAGCATCCGTTGTGAAATTACTTAAAATACAATTTGGATCATCGGCATTGCCATCTTGTGTATATGCTACTGCTGTTGAGTTTTCTTCAAACAGACAACCGCCTGCTAATGGTGTTCCATTAAGAGCTGGCAAATTCCATGTTGGAGCATTGTCATTTAAATTATTAATGGTAATTGTGACTTCTTCATCATCGGAAGCAAAAACTTCGCCATCCCCAGTTTCTAGAGCTCTGATAGTAAGGGTGAAACTGGTCTCGCCACTTTCATAGTCCATAGTGGAATTATTAATCCCCATAGTACAAGTCGATTCTCCATCACCACGCAAATCAAATTTGTTTAAAGCAGCGCCAAGAAGATTGCCATCAACAACAAAGTAACAGTCAAAGGAGGTTCCATCTGCATCACTTACAGAAATTGGGTAATCATAAACATATACATTTGTGTCCGAAGAACCTTCATTAACATTAAAGGTTTGACCTGCTACTATGATTGGTCGATTATCGTTCAAGTTATTTAGATTTATTAAAACAGATTGATCGGTAGTTAATTCTCCATCAGAAGCTCTAACAGTAACATTCCAATTGGGTTGATTTTCATAGTCTGGTGCAGAATTAAATTCTAAAACACCGGTATTCGAATCGATGCTAAAATCTGAAGAATTTAGAATTGAGTATGTTACTGTATCGCCGTCTGCATCACTCGCCTGAACGGTTCCAATATCCGTTTGATTTTCATCAGCAGTAAAAGTTGCATTTGAAGTAAAGACAGGATCATTATCATTAAGATTATTAATATTTACTGTAAGATTTTCTGTAGACGAATTTTCTCCATCACTCACTGTTACAGTTAAGTCATAAGTGGTTTTTGTTTCGTAGTCTGGTGCCGTATTAAAATTAAGTGCCCCAGGATCGCCATTAGCTCCTAGATTAAAACTAGCAGAATCGGTTCCACCTAATGAATAAGTCAATGTATCACCATCTGCATCACTTGCGGATAAGAAGCCAACAAAAGTTTGATTTTCATCAGCATTCTGCACTGGCGGACCTCCAGTAAATGTTGGTGTGTTATCGTTTAGATTTAAAATATCTATCTGAAAGGCTTTCTGAGTTACTAAGGCTCCATCAGAAATCTGACCTATAAAAGAATAGACACTTTTAGTTTCATAGTCGGGAGCCTCTTTAAAGGCAAGCAAGCCAGTCGCATTATTGATAGTAAGTGCATCAGCATCAGTACCAAGGATAGTGTAAATAAGATCGCTGCCTTCTGGATCACTAGCATCGATTGAACCAATATCGGTTTGATTTTCCTCAGCCCTAAAAACTACACCTGAACTAATAACAGGAGCTTCATTGATATCATTTATGTTTACAGTAATTGATTGAGGTGTTGATAATTCTCCATCGTTTGCAAAAACTCTCATGTCATAAGTTGATTGCTCTTCAAAATCTACCTCATTTATAAAACTTAATAATCCTGTCTCAGCATTAACTGTGATTATTTCGGTATATAAGCCATCAACTGTATAGGTGACTTGAGATGAAACATCAGCATCGGTTGCTGAAAGTGTTCCGATGATTTTACTATTCTCATCAATACTAAAGTTACTGTCTGATACCCAAACCGGGGCATTATCATTGACATCTAAAACATCAATACGAATCTGGGCATTTGTTCTATTTGTCCCGTCCGAAGCATAAACAAAAATTCCATAACTTGTTCTTGATTCATAGTCAGCTGGAGTATTGAAGGTCAATTCTCCACTAGAAGCGTTAATTGATATTAGGTCTTGAGCTCCATCATAACCATCATGGATCTCAAAGGTGACGGTGTCACCGTCCGGATCTGTTGCGGTAACAGTTCCTATAGTCGTTTGGTTTTCATCGACACTAAAATTGCCTGATGTAAAGATTGGTGCTTCAAGATTAGCTTTTTCAATATTTACAGTGATGTCCTGAGATGAAAGAATAAACCCATCGTTAACTGTATAGACCTCAGCTGAATACTGGTTTTTAACATCNAAATCAGTTTCAATGTCAAATGTTAAGAAGCCTTGATCATCGATACTAATATCAGCACTGTCTATACCAAATGTGAATGGGTCACCGTCAGCATCAGATGCTTCAACTTGACCAATATTTGTTTCTCCTTCTAGCACTGTGAAAGTGTCACTTGAGGTAAAGACTGGATCATTATCGTCAACATTAATAATAGAGATTGGTAAAGGTTTTTGGGTGGTACTTAGCTCATCACTTACTTCCGCAATGATTAAGTAGGAATTTTTTGTTTCATAATCCGGGGCGCCAGAGCTAAATGTTAAAACACCATTGCTGTTAACTGAGATGAAAGCCGCATCAGCACCTGAAATTGCAAAAGTTAAATCATCGCCAAATGGGTCATCTGGGTCGTAAGCTTGAATTTGCCCAATGTCAATTGAATTCTCATTTACCTCAAAGCCTGTCGATAAAATAACAGGTTTATTATTTGCTTGAGATCCATCAAAGGTAATTACCGCACTATATCCTGCTTCAGAAATTTCATTCCCTTCGATGAAATTATCATTAAGAGCCAAGTCAGTGATAAACCAATTTTCGACCACATACTCTCCATCCTCTGCCTCTAATGGAAGCACAATATCCAGTTTATAGTAATTATCATCCTGTAAAATAAAATTATCTGCTTCAATCAAAGGATTATTAGGACCATTAAATCTGATGTATTGTCTTTTAATTCCAGTCAGCTGATCGTTACCGAAATCAATTTCTGTTCTTACAGACAAAGTTTTTCTTCCATCATCATCATAGGAGCCAGATAATAAGAAATCTGTAAGTACAGGAGTGTTAGGATCTTGAATGGTATTTTGAATATCAAGTTTATAGTTACCATAAGTTCCAAGAAACTCATCGGCGATATCACTATCATCATAATAAAATTTCAGATTACCTGACGCGTCATAAAGTCTGATATCGTCTATTGTGTATTCACCAGACACTGTACGAGGGTCAAGGACCCACACAAAAGTAGCTACATTAGGTGTAACAGTTGTATCCAAAGTTGCGTTATCAGTTGCAATAGCTGCGCCACCCTCAAATTTAGGACTCTCTAGTCTTCCATAAGCTCGAACTAAAGCATCTTCTTGATCAGTTACTAAAACTTCTAATGTAACTTCAATATTTGTAGAGGTATCTCCATCGTTACCCGTAACTGAAAAATCACCAATGGAAATTAATTCTGGTGCATTGTTGTCAGCTAACACATTATCAATATCAATACTGGTAACAAAACCTTTACTATCCAAAAGCGTTTTTTCATAAGTAATTTGATCCCCACTGGCATTGGTAAGCTTGATGAGTCTCACGAACCAGATACCTGACGGTGAAGTTGATGGTGCCTCGTAAGTATGTTGATAATCAACTTTGAAATTTTGAGTAGATACCGACTCTGCTGTTGTCCAATATTGCGTTTCGCCAGGGGACTCTAGAAGAACTTCAATTTGACTTGGCTCAGTATATGAGTCAACTGTCATATTAATATAAATTTCTGGAGGCTCAGAATCAGACTCACCATTTTTTCCGCTCAAGTTAAAATCGATAATATCCTCATCAAAATTAGACACTGAAACTGTAAAAACATCGGCATTTAAAGGTGTAATGCCTTGAACCCTATTGCTTGATTGTGCTGAGACAGCTACCGTAAGATCATAATTATTGTCAAAACCTACATCATCAGGATTCTCATAATCTGGAGGAGACTTAAAAAATAATTCCCCATCTGAATTTATAGTAAATAGATTGGCATCGTTACCCGAAATACTGAAATAAAATGGATCTCCTTCCGCGTCGAAAGCATCAAAATCATAAATAGCGGTTGAAGAACTAGTATTTTCTTCAAAATCTCTGCCTGATATAAAGTTTGTAAATTCAGGATCACTATTTCCTGGAGCTGGAGTTGGCTCCGGTGTTGGCTCCGGTGTTGGTTCTGGAGTTGGTTCCGGTGTTGGTTCTGGAGTTGGCTCCGGTGTTGGTTCTGGAGTTGGCTCCGGCGTTGGTTCTGGAGTTGGCTCGGGCGTTGGTTCTGGAGTTGGTTCTAAACTTGTTCCGTCAGAAGTAATGGTATACCAAACTCCCCCAACTCCATTTCCACTAACACTTGAGTCATCAGAATCATTTGAATACTGATAAATTGGCTTATTATTTATCAAGACAGTATTTGTTTCACTGTGTTTAGTAATCTGGGCGGTAATATTTGTAGCAATTGAGAAACTATCGGTTGATTGATCGGTAGTAACATAAGGCCAAGCATTTCCTTCATAGGTTGGAACACCATTGCTTTCATCTGGTGTATAAACATAAACTGTTCTTAATTCTGAACTAGCATTTCCCCCCGGGGTATTTCCACTATTTGCTTCAGAAGCTTGAATGACATCGTAACAATTTCCATCAAAACAACTGTTGATCGTAGATAAAGAGAATGGGGCTGGTGTTGGTGCTGGAGTTGGGGCTGGTGTTGGTGCTGGCGTTGGAGCTGGTGTTGGGGCTGGTGTTGGTGTTGGAATAGGTGTTGGACTTGAATCGCCGCCACCGCCGCCGCCGCCGCAAGACACCAAAACAGCAACCGAAATAAAAGTTAAAAAATTAAGGAATTTTTTTTCGAATCTCTCCATTATTATAATTTACTTGTGTAGATTAATAATACATTTTCGGGTATTTACTAATCAAACTCAACGCCTTGAGCCAGCGGTAATTCTTCCCCATAATTTATTGTTGCTGTCGTTCTTCGCATGTAGACTTTCCAGGAATCAGATCCAGATTCTCGGCCACCACCCGTATCTTTCTCACCTCCAAAAGCGCCACCAATTTCAGCACCACTTGTTCCTATATTCACATTTGCAATTCCACAATCTGAACCTTCAGGTCCTAAGAAAAATTCTGACTCTCGGACGTCATTGGTAAAAATCGAACTACTTAAGCCTTGCCTCACTGAGTTTTGCAAACCCACTGCTTCTTTTAAGTCTGTAAAAGGCATGACGTATAAAATAGGAGCAAAGGTTTCTTCGT
>FUFK010037419.1_pt1 | contig 29778 bp, 30 predicted proteins | sample 1021851 | NCBI WGS metagenome assembly FUFK01 (sample SAMEA51879418, study PRJEB19060) | metagenome | reverse complement strand
GCTTCNTTAAATATGGGNTCAATGAATTTTGGTTTGTTTCCAATTTTAGATAAGATTTCAAACTTTAAGCATGAATGGGAACCCAAATATCTTGAAAACACACGTGACTTTATATTTCGAAATACTTTCAAAGATATAGAGTATATCCTTAAGGAGCTAGGAGAGGGCCACGGAACGCGCTTTGAGTTCGAATGCTATGATATCGGTCATCTCTATAACCTAGCGCATTTTCTAGATAGAGGTCTGGTCAAACCACCTTTATTTGTTCAGTCTATCTTTGGGATTTTGGGCGGAGTTGGTGCTGATGAGGAGAACTTAATGCACGCGCGTCGGATCGCTAACAAGCTGTTTGGTGACGATTATCAATGGTCAGTTTTAGCAGCGGGACGCCATCAAATGAATTTTGTTACTATGGCTGCTATGCTTGGAGGTAATGTGAGAGTGGGTTTGGAGGATAGCTTATATATAAGTAAAGGCAAACTTGCAGAGTCCAATAAAGATCAAGTGGCTAAAATAAGAAGAATTATAGAAGACTTGTCCTTAGAGGTGGCATCTCCCAAGGAAGCTCGCGAAATGTTGGGCTTAAAGGGCGGGGACCTGGTTCAGTTTTGAGACACGGTGGGTAACTTNTTNGATATAAACAAGGCAATAGTTAGACTTCCCTCGAAAGAAGTTAGTAATGGCCTGCGGTCAGTTGACTATGGTGACCCTTCTTATGAACTTGTAAAGGCAGAACACGACGTTTACGTCAAAGCACTGGTAAGTGAGGGGGTAGACGTTGAAATACTCGCTCCACTTCCAGGTTTCCCCGACGCCTTGTTTGTTGAAGACCCAGCACTCGTTTTTTCCGAGGCTGCTGTTGTTCTTAAATCGTCTAGAATAGAAAGAAGTGGGGAGGGTGAAATACTGTCACGCTCGCTTGAAAATAACTTTCATGATGTCTTTTATTTAGACGATGGTTTCGTCGACGGAGGGGATNTCCTCCAACTTCCAGATGCAGTAATTATTGGGCTGTCACAAAGGACTGATCGTAAGGGAGCGGAAGCTCTTAGGATAATCCTTAATCATTTAGGTAAAAGGAGTTTGATCTGTAAGGTTCCAAGCGAAGTACTTCACTTAAAATCAGATTGCTCTCTTATAGACTGCGACACTATTTTAGTGACGGAAAAGCTCGCCGATGAAAAAACCTTGTCCGGTTTTAATAAAATAATCGTACCGGAGAAAGAATCGAACGCTGCAAATACCATTAGAATAAAATCTAAAATTTTTATTGGAGAACAATTTCCAGCAACTATCCAGGTACTTGAAAGAAGTGGATTTGAATTAATACCATTAGGAATAAGTGAAATTAGTAAAATCGACGCAGGTTTGTCCTGCATGAGCCTGCGTTGGTCTCAATAGAAATACAGATTTGTCTTTGTTTTGAACATGTATATCAATACTTTTAGATATTTGTTTCGATTTTAGTTTGAGAAATTAATGAATATCGCCAATAGGTTAGATATCGATAATCAGCTTGATCGAATAATCATCGAAACGCTATAATAAAAGGGTGTTGAGCAGGGACTGCAAAAAGGAACACGNNTCTGCNAGAAGTTTAAAGTTAGGATCAAAGATATGTTAGCCAGGCAATTAACGATTGAAGAACTTGCTTCAGAGATACCAGACGGTTCCAAGGTAGCGTTGCCCCCAGACTATGCTTATTGCGCATTGAGCGCAGTTAGAGCGTTGATACGACAACAAAAAAGGGAACTCCACCTTGTTGGGGTTCCGTCATTAGGATTTCAAGCGGACATGCTGATTGGGGCCGGCTGTGTGGCGACTGTCGAAACTGCTGCGGTAACCTTATCCGAATACGGTCTTGCCCCACGGTTTACGGCCGCTGTAAAATCAGGGTCTATAACAATGATGGATGCGACCTGTCCAGCTATACACGCCGCTCTGCAAGCGTCTGAAAAAGGCATTCCATTTATTCCTCTTCGGGGATTGATAGGTTCAGATATTTTGAAAAATAGAAAAGATTGGAAAGTTGGTAACAATCCATTTGCCGATGAGAAGGATGATCCAATTGTATTTTTACCTGCACTTAAGCCAGACGTTGCGCTTATACATGCTCCAATTGGGGATAAGTTCGGAAATGTCTGGGTTGGCGTTCGAAGAGAGCAAATGCTAATGGCGCATGCCGCCAAAACGACATATGTCACTGTAGAGGAGATTGTAGAGGGCAATATTATGGAAGATCTCCAACTAAAGGCGGCAGCAATTCCTGGAATCTATATAAATGCCATAGCTGAGGCTAAAAATGGTGCTTGGCCTATAGGGATCCCAGGAGGATATGACTCCGATCACCAACATTTAAAGGGTTATGTTGAACTTGCGCAAACTGCGGAAGGTTTCGATCAATATATGAACGAGCATATTTATAATAGTAAAGCAGAAGCTGCCGAATAGAATTTTATGTCTACTGTATTACTTGAAGAAATTCTTATTAATGCCATTTCCAAAAATTTAGACGGGTTAGGACATATCGCTGTTGGGGCTTCTTCTCCTATACCAGGCGCTGCGGCTTTACTGGCCAGAACGCGCAGTAATGGGAGCATGCGAGTTTCTATATTAGGAAGTGAAGATAACAATTTCTTTAGTGATGGTGGAAAAGAAATTTTCGATATTGCCGGGCAGGGAAGAATGGACGCATTCTTTCTTAGTGGAGCTCAAATTGATGGTAAGGCAAATGTTAACCTCGTAGCGGTTGGTGATTATAATCAGCCTAAAGCTAGATTCCCGGGTTCTTTTGGCTCAGGGTATTTGTATTTTGTTGTACCAAGAGTGATTTTATTTAGGCTAGAGCATACCCCTAGGACATTAGTAAAAGAAGTTGATTTCATTAGCGCACCAGGNTTTTCAGATGATGACGTTTATCGCCCTGGGGGACCTTACAAACTTATAACCGACCGATGTCTGTTCCACGTAAACAAACAAAAAAAATGCTTCGAATTAGAGAGTGTTCACCCNGGTCATACGGTTGATGAAATACTTGAGCAGACCGGCTTCGAATTTCTACTACCCGATAATGAAGTCCCAGAAACAGAAACGCCAGATGATGCTACATTAAAAGNAATNCGAGGAGAGGTTGCACGGGAAATATCAGAGATTTACCCATCTTTTGCATCGCGGGTTTTTGGTATCGAGTAAGTTTGGACGATTTTCAGAGTAGAAACCTCGAGTTGGGCTAAAATATTACCACTGATAAGGATTTAATATAATGACGAGTAATAATGGGGGTGCTTTAGCTGGATTAAAGGTTATAGACTGCACCAGAGTTTTAGGTGGGCCTTACTGTACTCAAATGTTAGGTGACCATGGCGCTGAAATTATCAAGATAGAGCCGCCCCAAGGCGACGAAGTAAGAGATTGGGGGCCACCATTTCATGANGATGATGCAGCTTATTTTATAGGTGTGAACAGAAANAAGCGGTCNCTTGGCNTAGATCTTAGGTCTGCAGAAGGTAAAGATGTTCTGCTTAGGTTACTAGAGGATGCGGACGTTATCATTGAAAATTACAAAACTGGCTCTATGGAAAAATGGGGGCTTGGTTATGAGGAAGTTCTCAGCAAGAAATTCCCCAGGCTAGTACATTGTCGTATTTCCGGGTTTGGAGCAGATGGTCCTTACGGCGGATTCCCAGGATACGACGGTATTATTCAAGCTATGGTAGGTCATTTTTCAATAAATGGTGCAAAGGAAAGTGGTCCTACTCGGTTGGGACTTGCTATGGTCGACATAGGAACGGGGTTGTATGCAGGCAATGCAATAATGATGGCCCTCTTCGAAAGAGAAAAGTCTGGTATGGGTCAATATTTGGACATGACCTTATACGATTGCGGCCTTTCGCTTATGCACCCGCATGTTCCCAACTATTTTGTCAGTGGCGGAAAAGTACCCGGGCTTACCGGTAACCCACACCCCAATATAGCGCCATACGATCTATTTGACACAAAGACTTGTCAAATATTTATAGCAGGTGGGAATGACAGAGCATGGAAGCGATTATGCGAGGAGGTCGGTAGACCCGAACTGGGGGATGATCCGCGCTTCCTTACCAATGCTGATCGCCAGGTCAATAAACAGGAACTTAAAAAAGAACTTGAAGGTGTATTTGCTGAAGTGGATGGAGAGGCATTTTGCGAGAAGCTATTGGCAGCCGGACTTCCTGTTGGGCCCATTAGAAACACAGAGGATGTAATGTCTCATCCTCATACGTTACATAGAAACATGCGAGTGGAGAAAGATGGATATAAAAGCTGGGGTATACCCATAAAGTTCTCAAGAACCCCCGGTTCTATCCGTCATGTGCCGCCAAAATTTGGAGAACATGGCAGGGATATTTTACAAGAACATGGATTTTCATCAAGCGAGATCGATGACTTATTTAAAAAAGAGGTAGCATTGGATGAACGGAAAAAGGCCTGAGAAAATATATCAATATTAAACCTGCTTGATTTATAAGTTGAAATAGCTACGTAAAGTCCAACACGTGTAAGGGGTAAATGAAATGAAAGTTGTGAAGACAGATGCAGAATGGCGGGAACAGTTAGATGATATACAGTTCGAAGTAACAAGAAAACATGGGACGGAACGGGCTTGGACAGGAAAGTACGCAACCAATAAAGATCCTGGCATATATAAATGTGTCTGCTGCGGTCAACCCTTGTTTGACAGTAAAACAAAGTATGAATCTGGAACTGGCTGGCCGAGCTTTTTTGCGCCAATCTCAGAGGAGGCAGTTGGTACCACCGTCGACCGAAGTTTTTTTATGACGCGGACCGAAGCACATTGTTCCAACTGTGGCGCCCATTTGGGACATATATTTGAAGATGGGCCAGCGCCAACAGGTCTTAGATATTGCATGAACTCAGCCTCATTAGATCTTGAAAAAGAATAATTTCACTATCTTGGACACTTCAACAATTAACTCTTAGAGGATTGAGTTTTGCAAAACCTTGCTATTCTGGATGATTACATCGGAGCGTCGTTAAACTCTGCCGATTGGGATGAGCTAAAGGATGATTTTAACATCACGGTTTTCAATAGTCATTTTAGCGACCCGGCAACGTTAATAAAGCGTTTAAAGGATTTCGAAGTAATTTGTGCAATGCGAGAAAGAACGCCATTTACTGCTGAAGTATTTGAAGGACTCCCTAATTTAGAATTATTTGTAACAAGTGGGATGCGAAATGCTTCTGTAGATATAGCAGCCGCTGAAAAACAGGGTGTTATCGTATGCGGAACAGACGGTTCATTTCAAGCAACTCCAGAGCACACTTGGAGCTTATTGCTAGCCTGTGCAAGGAATATCCATCAGGATTCAAACGCACTTACGGATGGTAAATGGCAAACGCAGCTTGGAATTGAATTGTATGGTAAAACGATAGGATTGTTAGGATTAGGCAGAATAGGCGCCAGAGTTGCAGAATTTGCGCGGGTCTTTGGCATGAAAATAATAGCTTGGAGTCCAAATTTAACACAGGCGCGTTGCGACGAAGTTGGAGTTGGACTAGTTTCAAAAGACGAACTTTTCAAGAATTCTGATTTTGTTAGCATTCATCTAGTGTTGGGTGACCGGAGCCGTAACTTGGTAAATAACGCTGAGTTTGATGCTATGAAGCCCTCAGCTTTTCTAATTAACACATCTAGAGGACCTATAGTGAATGAAGATGCGTTGGTGGAGGCAATTGAAAAAAAGAAAATACGTGGGGCAGGTATAGATGTGTTCGAGATTGAGCCACTTCCTGTTCACCACAGGCTGCGTCAGTTGAGCAATCTCACTCTAACTCCTCACACTGGGTATTTCACTGAAGAGGCCTTCAGAACATTTTACACTCAAATGATTGAAAATATCTGCGCATGGAAAAATTCCAAGCCGATAAGAGTATTAAGCTCTAGCTAAACATTATTTTGTGATCACAAAATTGGTAAGACTTTCTCGGGTGGCCGGCCTATTGCGGCTTTATTCCCATTTATTACAATCGGCCTTTCCATGAGAATTGGATTGTTAGCAATAGCCTCTACGAGCTGATCAACAGTCAAATCAGAATTTGATAGATTAAGCTCTTTATAGGGTTCTTCTTTTGTCCGAAGTATTGCGCGTGGCTCGAGCTCTAAAAGCGAGAGAATATTCAAAATTTCAGAGACGCTAGGTGGCTCTTTTAAATATTCTATTATCTTTGGGGTGTGTCCTTGCTCCCTAATTAAAGACATAGTCTGCCGCGATTTAGAACAACGGGGATTGTGATATATGATGATACTCATTTATTAGCTTCCTGCTGGTACCTGAATGCCTCCAAACAACAATAGCGCACGTATAGCACTTGGGTAATAGGGGTGATATGACTATTGATTAGCTTGTGAAATGTCTGAAAAATTTTTTTGCCAAAAATCTATAACATATCGCACCCTAAGCCGCATAATATCAAAATAGTTTGACAGNTCAGTTGTGTTGACCCATCTGCATTCTAAGATGCCCTCGTCTATCTGAGGGTGAGTGGCATCATCTCCACCTTCATAACGTATCAGGTACCAATGCGTTTTCTTGAGGTACCGTAAATCATCGTGTTGGGTCGTATGCCAAGTCGATACCAATTTTCCTTGTATTGATAATTTCCAAAAATCCAGCCCGGTTTCTTCTGCCACTTCGCGGCGTGCCGTTTCTTGTTTTGACGCCCCGCTTTCAATCCGGCCTTTAGGCATATCCCACTTGCGGCCTTTAAGCATTAACAAAAGTTTATTCTCGTCATTCAAAACTAATCCGCCGGCAGAGTTAATTTTGGGTAGACATAGAGTGTCAGATAATGTTTTTGGATTGTTAACTAATAACATAATCTTCAGTTAAATGATTCGGGAAACCATGGCAACTTAATGTCTGACTTGATAGAAAATAAATCAAATAATCTCATTTATCTTTTTCATTTGAAAATAGTTCCTTGTGATCTCTGAGTTCTTGTAGAACAGAGAATTGTTGCAATGTTAAACCCCGGAATTTCACACCATTTACTCTGATACTATGGTTGTCTTTTATATTGTCACCGGTTAGAGGTATGTAATTTTTACCTAAGAATTTTCGTACGAGATACAACATGGAAGTCAATCGCGCTTCTCGTTTTATATTTCCATTGATGACGACCCACGGAGATATTTTTGAGGAAGTGTGTTTAAACATTTGTTTTTTAAACTCTGTGAAAACGTCCCACTCTTTTCGAGCTAGCAGATCGGTATCCGAAATTTTCCAGTACCTAAGAGGATCATTTATTCGATTTTCTAGCCGATATAGCTGTGTTTCTGGATCCACGGAGAGGTAGTATTTTATCAAGATTAATCCTCTGGAAATATGATTGTGCTCCCATATCAAAACTTTGTTCATAAAATTTTGATATTTTCGATTTGAGCAATAACCCAGAGTTGGTTCTATCAAAGCGCGTGTATACCAGGATCGATCAAAAAAAGTTATCTCGCCTGGTTTAGGAAAATGCCGCTCATAACGCTGGAACCAGTTCTTTGATTCGTGCTTTGTTGGAATGCCAAGTTCCACCGTTTTATAATGTTTTGGTATCAGGTTTTCCGTAAAGCGTTTTATTGTGGAACCTTTTCCGGCCGCGTCTCGTCCTTCAAAGATAACAACGAGGCGCCGTTTTTCCTCTATTATCCTTTGTTGGATGTTTAACAACTCCATTTGCAACCGCTTTTTTTCGTTTGTGTAAGCTTTGCTGTCGACCCCTGCATAAGGGGTTTCTATAGCTTTTATCTCCCTTAGCTTCACGGTAAATCCTCAATATTATAAACAACAGTGTTGACGCTATTATCAGAGAGTTACCAAAATGTTACGGAAGGATGACATTTAAAACAACTGGTGGTGTTCAGCACCTTACGCGGCCAAATTCCCGAACAAAAGTGAAACGCACATAAAAAATTTTCACTAGCTAAAATATGTATTTAAAAATGAAACCTTTATGGAGTATACCGCAAATCAACTGGGACAAGTTTTTACGGACATTTTTCGAATGGAGTTCAAATTATCAAAACATTTCGTAATTTTAAGAGGTTTGTTTTATTTCTTTTTTTAAAGCGTGTAACACAATGGTTACTAATTTGTAAAAGATCTGAAATCGCCGCGTAAAAAAAGCATCCACTTAAAAACATAAAGTCTTCAGAACATTGAGTTAAGTTTTGAGGAATTTTTTATGTTTAGTGTAACAAACGTTAGTAAGCATTTTGGGGATGTAAGAGCGGTTGACGATGCGTCTTTTAACTTATCCGAANCTCAGATGGTTGGGATCATTGGTCGTTCTGGAGCTGGTAAGTCTACTCTATTAAGAGTTATTAACCGATTAGCTGATGCAACGAGTGGCAAAGTTTGGGTTGACGGGGAGGATATACTCTCTTTCAAAGGTGCTAGAAAAAGAGAATGGCAAAGTAATTGTGCCATGATCTTTCAGCAATTTAATCTAGTGCCAAGACTGGATGTATTAACCAATGTTCTGCTTGGTCGGCTCAACAAGCACCATACAATTCCAAGTCTGTTTAAGATCTTCAGTGCCAAAGAACGCTTAGATGCTTTGATGGCCTTAGATCGTCTCGGTATATCGTCTATTGCTCTGCAAAGAGTAGAAACGTTGTCTGGTGGACAACAACAGCGAGTAGCTATTGCGAGAGCGCTTGTACAGAGGCCTCAAATAATTTTAGCCGATGAGCCTATAGCCTCTCTCGATCCCCTTAATGCAAAGATAGTGATGGAAGCATTAAGAGATATTCATGACACTGATGGCCTAACTGTTGTCTGCAATCTCCACACGCTGGATACGGCCAGACAGTTTTGCGACAGAGTTATCGGAATGCGCGACGGTCGGATAGTTTTCGACGGCAAGGCGGATGATTTAACCACCGATGTTGCCAAGTCTATTTATGGCGCTTCGGAAGACTTTGAAGAAACGCTGACTTCGACATCGATTGGCAACGATAATATTAACCCATCACAAGAAGACGTGCAGATTAAAGAATTAGCAACTGTCGACGCGTGATATTTAAACCGATCCAATAATGCTGGATCTTTTTCGGAAAGGAAATAAATATGAAAAAAGCAGGACTACTCGCCTCGATCATGGTGGTCATGGGATTAGCGTCGAATGCAACGGCTGGTAATTATGCGGGGCCAACAATTGACGCTACCAAGTACGGCTTCAAAGAATTTCGTATGGGAATATTAGGTGGTGAAGCGGCGCAAGATCGCCAAAAGAGCTACGCATGTTTTACGCCACAAGTGACAAAGATGCTTGGCGTTCCGGCAAAAATTTATGTCGCTAAGGATTATGCTGGCACTATGGAGGGCATTCTTGGTGGGACGATAGATTATGCTTGGTTTGGCCCATCAGGTTACGCAGGCGTATATCTCCGTGATCCAAATATCGTAAAACCAATTATGACTCGCATACAACCGAATGGAGCTATGGGATATTATTCGGTTTTAGTGGCTAGAGCAGACTCGGGAATTAAAGATATAAAAGACCTTAAAGGAAAAAGACTTGGTTATGCTGATCCCAACTCTACCTCAGGATATTTGATTCCTTCTATCGAGTTTCCAAAAATGGGAATAACTGACGATTACTTCTCTAGCACTCAATTTTCTGGTGGTCATGAAAACAATGTCTTAGCAGTTCTAAATGACGATATTGACGCTGCGGTAACATGGACGTCAGGCGTCGGAGAGTGGGATGAAGGATACTCAAGTGGTAACCTCCGTAAGATGGTTGATAAAGGAATATTAAACATGGATGACCTCAGGTTAGTTTGGAAATCAAAATTGATTCCAAATGGTCCTGTGGTTGTAAAGAAGGACATGCCCGATGAAATGGTCAAGGTTTTAATTGATGGTTTTAATTGGGTTCATAAAAACGATCCGGAATGTATGTTAGGCGTTGCGGGCGGAGAGATTAAAGAGTGGACCCCAGTCGATCACGGACACTACGAGACCATCGTAGCAGCTAGAAAAGCCAAAATTGAGGCTAAGAAAAAGAAAAAATAATGTTCCTCCCCTCGAGTGGTTAGCTCAAGCAGATTGAGCCAACCACTCGTACTTTAATTCATTTGGATATACTCATGTCGTTGGTCGTACCAAACCACTTAAATCAAATTGAGCTCGAGTTAAAGCGTCAAACAAAAATGCGTGGCGTTTATTCTCTAACTATTTTTGTAGCGCTCGTACTATTTATTATTTTAGGCTTTGAAACAGCCAGTGATGCAAATTCCGGTGGTTTCCTTCAAGGTTTTTCGCAATTATTAGATTTTCCAATCGATATCATTAGGATGTCGTTTGATGCGGGCTGGGGCTGGTTTTACCTACTTGTCGAATATTTTCCGGCCCTGATGGAAACAATCCACATGGCCATCTTGGCAACTTTCATTGGCTTCGTTGGTGCTGTTGTTGTTAGCTTATTAGCAAGTCAGAACCTTGTTAAAAATAAAACAGCTGTTTCGTTGATGAGGCGCGTTATGGATTTCTCAAGAGCGTTCCCCGAACTTGTTATAGCGATGGTGCTCTTATTTTTAATGGGTAAATCGGCAGTTCCCGCATTGATAGCAATCGCATTTCACACAGTAGGTGCGCTAGGGAAACTGTTCTCTGAGGTGAATGAAAATGTAGATATGAAGGCAGTTGAGGGCTTAACCGCAAACGGCGCTAATTGGTTTCAACAAGTGAGATATGGCATTATTCCACACGTCCTGCCGAATTATTTAAGTTATGGTTTACTAAGGCTTGAAATTAATGTGCGTGCCTCCACAATTCTAGGATTTGTGGGCGCCGGCGGAATTGGAGAACAATTAACAGCTAACATTCAATGGACTTATGGCGCCGACGTGACAGCAATCTTTGTTCTCCTGATTGTTACCATTGTCGCTCTTGATTATTTGTCTAGATGGCTGCGCGGAAAATTAATTGCCAGTGGCGCAAGCGTAGTAAGGTGATGAAAATGGCTTCTTCTAAAAGTGAAATTGAAAACAAAATTTATCAAGAATTTAATCATATTATTTATCCAAGTTGGCGCAAAAAAGTAATACCGCTTGGGGTCGTAAGCATAGGCCTGCTCTACTTGATGTATGTTGTTTCATTTTTCGATCTCCATAATATCGGAAAGCGTTGGAATACCGAAAGGGCCTCATTTTTTGCACTCGATTCTTATGCACATAAAGTTCACGTTCAAAGCTATTGGAAGAACCCTCTTAAATTGAAAGTAACATTAGAAGGCAGTCGGTTCGAAACTTACGATCCTTACCCAGAATGGGTCACAGGAAGTAAGAACGAAAATAAGCGTATTGATTTCGGCGATGATGGTTACTTGGTTTTGCTTGATAATAAGGTGGTGATGCATTGGAGCGGTGGTGTTCCAATAACCGTCACNCGGCCGGTGAATGGAAAGCTGGGCATACAAAGTGTTGAAGACCTCCCGGATTACGTGAGAGTTACCAAAAACAAAATTAACGTGCGTCCAAGCCTGTATTCGCGCGTTCAGTTTTATAAAACAAAAATAGTAATTCACAGATATTTCAACGGCTGGGAATATTTCTTCTTTGACTTTCAATCGCCTCTGGCCAATCACGGTTTCTTCGATACACTCCGTTTTGTTTTCTTAGATAAAAGGCTAGATCCAAAGATGAGTAATTTATCCTTAGCATGGAATGAATTTCTATATAACGGTCTCTGGCTTCATAAAGAAGTGTATGTCGCGCTCTTTCAAACGATCTTCATGGCTGTACTGGGTACCTTAATAGCAGCAGTTTTTGGACTTCCGATGGCTTTCATGGCTGCTTACAATGTTACACCCTTTGGGAGTGTGCGATTTNTTCTCCGGCGATTGTTCGATGCCNTGAGAGGGATTGATATGCTTATTTGGAGTTTGATTTTTATTCGGGCCTTTGGCATGGGGCCCTTTAGNGGNATATTAGCTATTGGTGTNACTGACACGGGAACCCTTGGCAAGTTGATGTCTGAGTCGATAGAAAATATTGATAAGAAAGAAATGGAGGGCGTCAAGTCGACAGGCGCCAATAGTCTTCAACAAAATCGATTTGGCATTCTTCCTCAGATATTACCCATATTTATTTCGCAAACTTTGTACTATTTGGAATCTAACACACGTGGCGCTGTCGTAGTGGGGGCGATGGGAGCCGGTGGAATAGGGTTGCAATTTTTGGGATCACTTCAAACAGGAAAAGATTGGGAAAATGTGGCCTATATATCCCTAGTTGTTCTAGTTACAGTTGTGGTAATAGATATTCTTTCTGCTAAGGCGAGGCGAAAATTAATTGGTTGATCCACTTAGGTTAAAAGCGTAATTAAATTTTTTAGATACCTCAATTACTACGTAAAGTGCAAAAAGATATNAATTGGTCCTTAAATTTGTTTGTATGGTCTATACAACTTATTAGACAGAATTTTAGGGGGTCTATATTGGAATATAAACATTTGGGAAAGTCAGGCTTGAAGGTTTCTCCGCTTTGTCTAGGAACCATGTTGTTTGGGCGAGAAACACCCTCTCAGGAAAGCCAACTAATAATTGAGTCCGCACGTAGCTCTGGAATTAATTTTATAGATACTGCTGATGCTTATGTTGGTGGGGACTCCGAGCGACTTGTCGGACGTTGCATTAAAACGTCTCGTGATCATTGGGTACTTGCAACTAAATTAGCAAATAAAATGGGGCAGGGGCCAAATAAAGGTGGTCTGTCTCGAAAATGGGTAATGCAGGCGTGCGAGGAGTCTTTGCGCCGTCTCAGAACAGATTATATAGACATCTACTATCTTCATAAGGAGGATCACGCGACGCCACTAAGAGAGACAATAATGGCCATGGGTGACCTTATACAAGATGGTAAAATTCGTTACTTTGGCGTATCAAATTATCGTTCGTGGCGTGTTGCTGAGATATGTAATATTTGTGATAATCTTGGAATAGACCGGCCCGTCGTAAGTCAACCGTACTATAATGCGATGAACAGAATGCCAGAGACAGAGCACATTCCAGCTTGCAAATATTTTGGGTTAGGCGTTGTTCCCTACAGTCCTCTGGCGAGGGGTGTTCTAACGGGAAAATATAATACAAAAANNAAACCGGAGAAGGGAAGCCGGGTAGCTAGAAAAGATCGGCGAATGATGCAAACGGAGTGGCGCGAAGAGTCTGTTGAAATCGTTGAAAAAATTAAACGCCATGCAAAGAAACAGAAAGCCACAGTTATTGATATAGCTATAGGCTGGCTACTAAACAACAGCGCCGTTACTTCTTTAGTAGCCGGACCAAGAACGATGGAGCAGTGGGAAGCTTATGTCAAAGCCCTAGAATATAAGTTTTTGCCAGAAGACGAGGCACTGATAGAAAAGTTCGTGCCATCAGGTCATCCATCAAGCCCAGGCTACAGTGATCCCGCATACCCGATAGAAGGGCGCTATCGAATCAGCTGATATTCAAGATACCTATTAAATAAATATTAGCGATATTGAGCAGCACTTCGACCTGCTATTCTGCCAAATACGGCGCCAGAGACAAGACCTGTTCCCCCGGGGTAGTTGAAATGGAACAAGCCTCCAACCATTTCCCCACAACAGAAAAGCCCGGGAATCGGCCGCCAATCAGTCCCTATTACCCTAGCGTCTTCATCAACCTTTAATCCGCCAAATGTAAATGTAATTCCCCCGGTTGCGGAATACGCCACAAATGGGGGAGAGTCTAACCTTAGGGCCCAGTTTGTTTTATTTGGCGATAACCTGGCAGTAGATAATCCATCTTTTTTAGTTGGGTCAAAATGCTCATCGTCACAGGCATTTTCGTTATATTCATGAAGGGTCTTAANTGCTTGAGGCTTATCGTCTATTTCTAGCAGCTCCACCAGTTCCTCTAGGGTGTCTGCCTTGATTGGCTCACTAGTGCTGTAACGAGGCTCGAGTAGATGGATCGTTTTTTGATCAAAAATTTGCCAAGCTAAACTACCGGGTTGTTTAAGTATTTCGCCGCCATATTTCGCATAAGTGTAGAGGCCAACGTCTTCGCCTTCATCACAAAAACGGTAGCCATTTCTATTAATCATTACACCGTAGGGGTATGATAAGCGATTAGACTTNTCAGTACGCCCTCTATCTGCNAAGTCGGGCCANTCGTTCGAAATGGGTGTTGAATGTTTGCCAGACCATTGACCCCACGGCAGAGCTCCAATCGCTAATGCCATTCTTAACCCATCACCTTGATTATGTGCTGTTCCTCGCACTTTAGCGTGGTCCCACGGTGCAGCAAGATACTGTGAGCGCCATTGAGCATTGGCCTCAAATCCACCACAGGCTAACACGACAGCGTTACTAGAAATCTCCTCCAGGCCATCTGGCCCTTTCACCATAACGCCTGTGACACCTCCATCTTTATTCCTTAGAAGATCGTCAGCGCCAGTTTCATATCGAATTTCGATAGAGTTTTTTTCTGTGGTTTTGAACCAATTGGTCGAGAGACCTATTCCCTCGTGTTCCGCTCTAATAATTGCTCCCTTTTGCCATTTAATTCGGTTGCCCACTTTTATTCCTGATAAAGTAGAAGCGGGCTCCATTGGGATTCCACCGTATTCGTGGGCCCATTTTATAGTTTCAAACGAGTTATCTATTAATATAGTGGAGAGTTCTCTATCCGTTTTATTNTGGGTTACTCTTAGTAAATCAGCCCACATATCAGATTTTGAATATGGTAAGACATCTTCGAAAAANCCAGGTATTACATCGCCCGCCATAGGGACCATNGCNTCGAGCTCTCTTGGGTCGTCAAAGGCTATTCTTAAAAGACCACCCGAAAAAAAAGTATTACCACCACGTTCTTTTTTATTGGCCTTTTCGAGAACTAAAACTTTTTTTGCTCCGGTTTCATGAGCTGAATTTGCAGCGGCTAAAGCGGCATTGCCCGCGCCAACCACTATTACGTCGTAATCAGGCATGTAGAAGGTTTCTCCAAAATATTTCCTTTTAATATTCTAACCAACGAAGGCATGGGATAACACCAAAGAGTTTCAAAAAACGAAATACCTATATGATTTAATTCTAGTCATCAGAGAGGTTCATTNAAAGGTTGTTTTTAAAAGCTTACTAAGGGCTGTATCTGTTTAAACGACGGATGACTTTCTTGATTGACGTTTTCGCTCATGCATATCGAGATATTTTTTTCTCAATCTTATAACATTTGGCGTAATTTCGACTAATTCGTCATCCTGGATGTACGAAATAGCACGCTCCAAAGTTAACTTAACTGGTGGACTCAAAACGATAGCGTCGTCCTTCCCGGAGGCTCTAAAATTTGTTAACTGTTTCGACTTTAATGGATTTACTTCCAAGTCATTATCGCGGGTGTGTTCGCCGATTATCATGCCGCCATAGACTGCTTCACCTGACTCGATCATAAGCTGGCCTCTGTCCTCGAGATTAAATAGTGCATAACCAGATGATTTCCCTTGTTCCAGAGAGATTAAGACACCATTCCTCCGACNCGGTATCTGACCCTTCATGGGCTTGTAGGAATGAAATATGCGATTAAGAATTCCGGTTCCTCTAGTTTGTGTCATGAACTCACCATGGTAGCCGATTAGCCCCCTTGAAGGGCACAAAAAGGTAAGGCGTTGTTTGCCCCCACCAGATGGTCTCATATCCTGTAATTCACCTTTTCGTGTTGAAACGGCTTCCACAACCGGGCCGGAATATTCGTCGTCGACATCAATTACAACCTCCTCCACGGGCTCCAACTTCTCACCTGTTTCTTTATTTGTCTCATAAAGTACGCGAGGTCGACTGATGGACATTTCATAACCCTCTCGCCTCATTTGCTCGATAAGCACAGCTAGTTGCAACTCTCCTCGTCCAGAAACTTCAAAAGCATCCTTTTCAGCAGTCTCCGATACAGTTATAGAAATATTACCCTCGGCCTCTCTGTATAATCTATCGCGCAGAACGCGAGAGGTAACTTTATCGCCGTCAAGGCCCGCTAATGGGCTATCGTTAATCGCAAATGTTACTGCAATTGTTGGCGGGTCAATCTTTTCGGCATGCAGCGGAGTGTTTGCAGCGGGATCTAATATTGTGTCTGCTACCGTCGTCTTTGATAAACCGGCTAGTGCAATAATATCGCCGGCACTCGCTTCCTCTAAGGGAACCCTCTCAAGGCCCCGAAAGGCTAAAACCTTTGTGATCCGACCCTCTTCTTTAGCTTCTCCGTCTATTGTCAGCGATTTCACTATAGAATTTGGCTTGATTGACCCCGACGTTATCCTTCCGGTGAGAATGCGGCCAAGAAATGGGTCATATTCCATTGTTGTGACTAACATTCTAAAATTTTCATCGGTTTCGATAGTTGGTGCTGGAACATGTTCTATCACGCGTTCAAAAAGACTATTCATGTTACTGGTTGGAGTTGCTGGATCATCCGCCGCCCAACCATTTTTTGCAGATGCAAATAAAGTAGGGAAGTCTAATTGTTCCTCATTTGCATCTAGCACTGTAAATAAGTCAAACATCTCATCTTGAACGGCGAATGCCCTTTGATCTGGTTTGTCCACTTTATTTACTACAACGATCGGCTTTAAACCCAATCTAAGGGCTTTACCCAAGACAAATTTTGTTTGTGGCATCGTTCCTTCCGAAGCATCGACCAAGACTAGCACGCCATCTACCATCGATAGAATGCGTTCTACCTCCCCTCCAAAATCGGCATGCCCGGGTGTATCGACAATATTTATCCTATGGTCTTTCCAAACTACCGAGGTACATTTTGCCAGTATTGTTATGCCACGTTCTCTTTCTAAGTCGTTAGAATCCATAGCACGGTCTGTTATTGCTTGGTTTTTATGAAATGTACCAGACTGCTGAAGTAATGCGTCGACAAGAGTCGTTTTTCCATGGTCTACGTGGGCTATAATAGCTATATTTCGGAGTTGCATTCGTAAAAAACTTTCCAGTAAAAAGAATGAGCGTTTTTACCTAAAACAGTCGACAAAGTCTCTTAGAATTTTACGCTATGNTANCGAAATATNGGAAAACGTAGAAATAACATCAAATCTGTTTAATTTTTTATCCTTATGTAAAGACTTTGATGTAATTTCATTATTTTTTCTGTTTTACGATGAATGCCTTTACTGAAAAAAAATTGGATCTTGGCTAATATGACTTCATTCTCTGAATTCCACGCACATATTTACTTTGGTTCTGGTACTAAGGACACAGCAAAAGATTTAATGAAAAATATTACAGATAATTTTTCTTTAGAAGTTGGAACCTTCCACGAGAAACCGGTAGGCCCNCACCCATGTTGGAGTTTTCAGGTAAAATTTGANACCAAGATGTTTGGAATNTTCGTGCCNTGGTTAATGGNAAANCGCAATAGGCTTACAGTATTCATTCATGCCTGCACCGGCGATAACCTGCTTGATCATACAGAAAATGTATGTTGGCTTGGCGACGNGCACGAACTTAATCTTGAGATATTTCGTTAACNTTCAATTATTTTTTTTGCTTTTTTTCTTCTCGGTTTGGAAAAAAGTCAAGGCATACCTTTAGCTTTTCCGTCGTCATTTCGGGAGCTTCGCTGCATTGAATGTAAAGTTCTCTACATTCTGTATAATGATTATCTGATGGAGAAAACCTTAAGTCTTCACAAATTTCGGTAAAACGCTTAGCCAATGTTACAAAAGAAGAACCAGAATCACCTTGAACTGTGTCTGTTCGTTTATTAAGAGGCTGTACCTTTAAAAATTGCGCGATTGCTTCATTGGCTCGAGCTAAAGGAATTTCTGCCAATCCCTCGTCACCCATAAGTGTCCAATATCTAACATAAATATTTTCGCCTAACATCATTTGACGCATAACTGGGGGTATTAGACCCGGTGTGGCTGAACCCCATACAATAAACTCGATCTGTTTGCCCCGCTGTTTGTATAGAGTTGGATTGAAACCAACTTCAAGTTTTTTNAATCTTTCCAATTCAATCTGATCAAATGTATCCACCCAAAAGGTCGGAAGCTTTTTAGAAGTTAATTGTTTTCTCATTGTTCGCGGAAGGCGAAATCGTGCCCATATACTATCGTCCTTCTTTTTAAAAATATGTAAACGGTAACCATCTTTCGTGAGAATGCGGGCCTCGATCATCGGCTTTTTGCTTACCGGGTCAGTTAAAACTTCGACGAACCACTGAACACGAGCCGCCTGGCATTCAAAGGACNCCGCGCCAGAAATTAAAATAAGTGACATTGCAATATGGTAAAAATACTTCTTCATCACCGCATTTTTTCTATGTTCCTGGTAGTGATCCCTTATATTAGTTCATAAAGCAAAAAAAACTAATAAAACTGGTAAATAAATGATTTTAAAGTTTTTGATAATCATAGGCGTCGTATACTTTAGCATTTTAATATTTTTATTTGTTTTTCAAAGAAATATTCTGTTCGTTCCTGATCGCTCAGCACCAAGTCTTACAGAAACGAATGTACCTGAGATGAGCGAAGTAAATATTGAAACAAAGGATGGACTATCTTTAACCTCTTGGTTTTACCGAGGAAAGGTTGAGAAACCCTTGATCATTTATTTTCAGGGAAATGCCGGAAACATAAGTGATAGAGACTATAAAGCGCGTTTCTTAATCGACAATGATTATAGTGTTTTATTATTGGGTTACAGAGGCTACGGCGGCAATAAGGGACAGCCAAGCGAAGAGGGGTTAAGGAAGGACGGGGAGGCAGCACTAGAGTTTGCTAGCAGAGAAGGTTTTGAGGCATCCAACATAATTTTATATGGAGAGTCGCTGGGAACCGGTGTGGTTGTAGATTTGGGNACCCGNGCCANGTTNAAGGGGATGGTTCTTGAAGCTCCATATACGTCAATAGAAGCTCTTGCTAAGAAAAGGTATTGGTTTATCCCTGTAAGTTATCTTCTCAAAGATAAGTTTGATTCCATCAATAAAATGTCTCAAGTAACGTCTCCAACCTTAGTTCTTCACGGAGACTCTGATAAAGTAATTAACCTCGATTACGGCCGCCAACTCTATGACGCTACTCCTGAACCAAAGAACTTTGTTATGTTTCCCGGCGGCGGGCATAGTGATCTTTTCGATTTTGGTGCTGGAAATGAGATTATATCGTTTATCGATTCATTGGAATAACAATTGCTCAATTTATTTTCTAGATAGCTTTTTTTATTGCGTTAAAGGGTAAGAGAACACATTCATGACGAGGAGGTACGCTCTTAACCGGTTCAAAAACCTCAAACGCTTCCCAGTCTGGGTTTTCGATTTTACCAACCAGGTAATCGGATAATTTACTACCAACGGTATTTAATTCCTGTAATTGGNAGCCATTGGCGTTTTGGGCCAACAACTCTGAGGAAGCTTCACATAAAGCACACCCTCTAACTTTAAAGCCGATATCACTGATGCGCCCATCCTCTATTAAAAAATCNAAGTCGATCCTGTCCCCGCAGAGAGGGTTGTCAAATCGAATAGTGGTATCGGGAGCATCAATACGTGTTCTTTTTCGTGATTCGCGGGCTAATTCGATGATTTGCTTTTGATATAGCTCGTTTGCCATCTTTCACTACCTGTTTAAATACTACGAGTTGTGAAGTTCTCGTATTCATCCTGTGTGTCGATATCAAAATGGATATCAGAAGTCCCGATTTCAACTTCCACTATTTTATCGGAGTGCTGCTTCATGACCTGTTTCGCACCAAAGTCACCGCTTGTCTCAAAAATATACGGAAAGAAACGACTTCCTATAAGGACTGGATTCCCTCGTTTTCCATTGTTGGTTGGAATACAGATTTCCCAACCCTTTAAGGGATCGAAGTTCTCTATAAGTTGATTTATATGCTCTGGCTGGATCTTTGGCATATCCGCTAAACAAATAATCACGGCGGAGGGAGTAGGGGTGATATTAGCCAACCCCGCTTTCAATGATGAACTTAATCCTTCCCGAAAGTTAATATTTTTGACGAAGTTCACATTCAGGCCACTTAAAGCGTTTACGATTTTATTTTCATCAAATCCCGTTACTACCGTCATAGATGTGACATTTGAATTTAAGATATTAATCGCTGATTTCCGTACGAGCGGGATACCATCAACATTTAGCAATAACTTATTGTTACGTCCCATTCTTTCTGACCGACCAGCAGCCAGTAAAACTGCATGGATATCTTTGCCCACCGTCATTCATAATTCCTAAGTAACTTACCTATTGCTCGAGCCGACTCACTCTCCCGCGAGGTAGAGGCCTTGATGGAATATCTTTTAATAANCCACCTCCGCCCATATTCATTATATCTTCACCCTTTACTTCTAAGCCGGCCATTAATCTCCATAGTACCCAATCGAAACCATTAAGTTTTGGTGACCTCGCGCATCCCGGAATTCCAACGACTGGTGTGCCTTTAAAAGAGGCTAATAATATGAGATTTCCTGGATCTACCGGCATTCCGAAATGGATAATTTCACCCCCAACTGATTGAATTGCGGATGGTACAATATCCCTTCTGTCGACAATAGCAGATGCGCCAGCAATTAAAATAATATCGGGCTTCGCCGCGAAGGCCGTATATAACTCGGATGAAAGTTCATTTTCGGAATGGTTGCAACGTTTCTCATCAATTAAAACCGCATCCATCATTTTGAGGCGTTCCGACGTCACTTCTGCTGTTGAATTCAGCACAGATGCTTTCGTTGTCGTCAACTGCGTCTGAATAAGCATGGCAGTCTTTTTAGCATATGGCCTCAAATTAAAAAGAGGCTGGTGGATACTAGAGAATTTTTCTATTTCATTCATAACTCCACCTGAGATAGCAAATGGTATAATTTTTAAAGTTCCAATCATTTGATTTTTTTCTACGTGCTGAAAAGATGGAACCAATCCAAGCGTCACTGCCTCATTTATAGAATTAAAGTTATTAACAGCTTTAGCTTCATAATTTAGAAGCCCCTTCTTATCTGCATAAATATTAGTTCGCCCCGTACTTGCGGCGCCTTTTCTGAGGTTCTCTCCTATAATAAGTGATGTTATGCGATCGGCAGCGTCGTCTTCAAAAATATCGCCTGGCTCAAGTTTTGCGCAAATGAGAGTCTCTATCTTTTCCCCACGCAACAGTGATAGATCTTCGGAAGACAACTTTCTTCCTTTTTTAAACGTTTTTTTCCCTACCTTTAGCGTATGAGCTAAAATAGCATTTTCTGCTTTATCTAATGCAAGNCTTCCAAAAAACATTACTATACCTTCAAGCTCTATCTTAGATCTTTCTGGTGCAGAACAGCAGTCAACTCGGCTAAAATGGAGATGGCAATCTCCGACGGCGAAATAGCTCCAATATCTAAACCAGCTGGTCCATTAATCCGCTTCAACGTATTCTCATTGAAACCCGCTTCGCGTAGACGCTCTAATCGTTTCGAATGCGTTTTTCTGCTTCCAAGTGAAGCGATATAAAATGCATCGGTTTTTAACGCCTCTTCCAATGCCGGATCGTCAAGTTTTGGGTCGTGGGTAAGTGTTACAACCGCGGTCCGTGTGTCAGGTGCCAGTTTTATTAATGCCTCGTCAGGCCATTCATCCATCAATTTTACACCTGGAAATCTTGCGTCACTTGCAAAGGATCCCCGTGGATCGACGATTGTTACTTCAAAATTGGCTAGTTCCGCCATCGGTGCCAAAGCTTGTGCTATATGAACGGCACCAACAACTATCATTCTAAGTTTTGGATTAAATACTCTGACGAAGTTCTCACCTCCACTTAATAAACGGCTTTTATCGTCTCTGATGCAGGTGAGGACTTCCTCTACCTCTTGCTGATTAAACGTCATATCACCGTCGATAGATTTTTTTCTATCCATAATCGCCTGCGATCCATCCGCTAACCTTGTTATTAGCGCTATCGGAATTTTACGATCTTGAGCACGCAGTATTTTTTTAAGAACTTCGTCACGCATCTCTTTTAACTTTCAAGGGCCTCGACGTAGACTTTGACATTCCCGCCACAAGCTAACCCAACCTCCCAGGCGTCCTCATTTGATACACCAAATTCTAGTATTTGAGGTTTATTGTCTTCCATAACTTCAAGTGCAGCTTTAACAACAGCTCCTTCTATACAACCACCAGAAACAGATCCAATCATCTCGCACCTCTCATTCACTCCAAGCTGGCTTCCCGCTGGTCGTGGTGAACTGCCCCAAGTATCAATGACCGTAGCAATTGCTGTTTTCATTCCAGATTTTGACCACTCGGAAACTGTCTCCAATACATCGGTGTTAATTATTGCATCGTTACTCTTTTCCATAAAGCTTCTCCTTAGTGACACTCGGCATTCTCAATTTCACTCAACTTTTCTAGCCAAGGAGCCATATTAAATCTTGATTGTAAATTGGTTTCTGATAACGCATTTACCAATTGGTCCATACTCTCCAATGAATGTATAGGTCGAAACTCATCAACATGTGGTAATATAGCTTTAACCCCTGTAGGTTTTGGAGCAAATTCTTCATATCTCAGCAACGGATTGAGCCAAATCAGACGTTTACTTGATTTTTGTATCAATTTTATTTGTTTGCTCAAACCGATACCACCTCCGCGATCGAGCCCGTCGGTTATAAAAAGCACAATGGCGCCAGGACCAAGCACCCGTCGGGACCAGTTAAAATTAAACTCCTTTAAGCAATCTCCAATTCTAGTGCCGCCTGACCAATCCTCAACAGCTGAGCTTGTTGCGGCTAGAGCTTCATCAACATCCTTAAATCTTAAAAAACGTGTAACGTTAGTTAGTCGCGTTCCAAACANNAATGTGTGCACATCGTTGCGGAGGGTCGTGAGAACGTGCATAAAATGCAAAAGCATTCGCGAATATCGTGACATGGATCCGGAAACATCACAGATGGCAATAATTGGAGGATGCTTATCCTTTCTACTCTTATATCTCAATGGAATATATTCGCCACAAAACTTGTTCGCCCCTTTTAGAGATTGTCGCAGGTCAATTTTCCTCCTTAAAGATGAGCTTTTAAAGCGACGACTTTTAACCTGCGGAATCGATAAATTCATTTGAGCAATAACTTTTTTGGCCTTGTTAATTTCGTCAGATGACATCTGTTCAAAATCCATTCCTTGGAGCAATTCACTTTCAGAGTATGTCATCACAGCATCAAATTCTAACTCGTCTTCGGTCGATGCATCCACGTAATTGTCTTCAGAAATGTTGTCGGTATTAAAAGCTTCTTGTACTCGCCGATTTATATCTGCATCACTTGTTTCAGGAGTACCAGTATTTAATCTTGGCAGTGCTAGTTGCATCATCTTTTCTAGTAGTCTTGGGTTTTTCCAAAAAATCTTAAAAGTTTGATCGAAGATTTCTCTGTGCTCATTTTTATGAACAAATACTGAATGTAACGCCCAGTAAAAAATAGATTTGTCTGCAAGCCCAATTTTATTGATAGCTTCTATAGCTTCTAATATTCTACCCGATCCGATAGGTATTCCCGCTGAGCGTAGTACTCGTGCAAAATACAAAACATTATCGGATAGTTTTTCACCAGATCCGGTGTTTAATTGATGAGCGATGTTAGGGTCGGAATTCTTTAATGTTTTTAAATTCAAGTTTGACTTCCCATTCCTAACTCAGCCTGAATCTCTGATAATATAGCATTGGCTTGATCGCCTTGTATTTTACCTATGTCATCTTGATACTTTAGTAAGACACCCAACGTAGTATCCACGGCTTTATAATCTAAGGCGAGATGATTTAGCTGAATTAACGAATGCGCCCAGTCAATTGTTTCTGCAACACCTGGGTTTTTAAAGAGATCCATTTTCCTAAGCTTTTGGACAAAAGCTATAATATGATTGCTCAATATCTCTGGTGCCTCTGGTACCTTAATTTGTAATATTTGAAGTTCCCGATCAGCTGATGGGTAATCTAGCCAATGATAAAAACATCGGCGTTTCAATGCGTCATGTATTTCTCGGGTTCTGTTAGATGTAATTAATACGATAGGAATGTCATTTGCTGAAATTAAGCCAGTTTCAGGGATTGTAATTTGGAAATCAGAGAGCACTTCAAGTAAGAAGGCTTCAAATGGTGCATCTGTGCGATCCAATTCATCAATAAGTAAGATTGGGGCTCCACCAGCTTGTGGTTCCAGTGCCTGAAGAAGTGGACGTTTTATTAGAAATTCTTCAGAAAAAAGATCTTTTGAAATTTCTTCCTTATCGATATCTGCTTTTCCCTCCATTAATCTTATATGGAGCATTTGTTTTGAGTAATTCCATTCATAAACTGCGCTATTAACATCTAATCCTTCATAACACTGAAGTCGTATCAGTCGTCGATCCAGCGTCTTTGATAATACTTTTGCTATTTCGGTTTTTCCAACGCCTGCTTCACCTTCTAAGAATAATGGGCGCTTTAATGAAAGTGATAAAAATAGTGCGGTAGCCAGTGACTCGTTAGCTACATATTTTCCGCTCGCTAAAAGTTCTTGGGTATCTTGGACAGATATAGGATCTTTGATAGACATAAGAGAGTACCCTTTAGACGGCTATTTTAAAAATGCAATTTACATTCAACAAAGCTAATGATTTTAGTGTTGTTTTAGCATCATTATAATCAATATAAGCGTAAGTTGCTAATACGCCATCTTTCCGGTAGATCATAGCAATCAATTAAGGTTCAGATGAATTCAATACACCCAGAGAAATAAAGGTTTTTGCAAAGTCATGAATAAAGCTCCGATCATTGAAACAGGATTATCTTCTTTAAATGCGGTTGAAGATACTATATCGCAACGTCGTTCATTGCGGGGTTTTCTCGATAAACCGGTAGATCGAGAGATTATAGAACGGATACTTTTTTTGGCGGGGAGGGCACCAAGCGGCACAAACATGCAACCTTGGCGTGGACATGTCATGACGGGTGAAGCACTCAAGCGGTTTGGAAAAGGGCTTTTGGCTGCAGCAAATGACCCAAAAGCAGAGAATGACTCAGAATTTTCTTATTATCCGGATGAGTTTTTTGAGCCATATAAAAGTCGTCGTCGAAAAGTCGGATGGGATTTATATGGCTTGCTTGGGATCAAGAAAGGCGATTTCGAAAAAACAAAAGCCCAGCATGATCGCAACCTCATATTTTTTGATGCGCCAGTTGGCATGATATTCACCATCCACCGTGATCTAAAGATTGGTAGTTGGCTTGATTTTGGAATGTTTTTGCAAAACGTAATGGTACTCGCAAGAAGCCATGGGTTAGAAACATGCCCACAAGCTGCTTTCTCTCATTTTCATAAAACCATCAGAGAATTCATTCCAGTTGGAGATGAAAATATCGTTGTCTGTGGTATGGCAATGGGATACGCGGACTGGTCACGGCCAGAAAATGCCTTGATACCGGACCGGGAACCACTAGAGAATTATATTTCTTTTGTGAATTGATAAAAAAGGTGCCGCGAAGGGCACCTTTTTTGAAGAAATCATTACATTTTTAGCTAGCAGCAGTCACTGCCCTTTTTGCCATTGTCACAATCAGACTTGCACGATAGTCGTTTTGTGCGTGTATATCTGATAACAAACCATCCGGCGAGATAGATAAATTATCTAGACTTTCTGAGTTGAAATTTTGGTTCAAAGCATCTTCTAAGTTGCTTGCTCTGAATACACCATCTTCGCCCGCTCCTGTGACCGCTACTCTTACGCCGGAACTCATTTTTGCAACGAAAACGCCGACTAATGCATACCGTGATGCTGGGTTTGGAAACTTCATGTACGCAGCTTTTTCTGGTATAGGAAAGCTAATTGAGGTTATCAACTCACCTTCATCAAGCGCAGTATCAAACATCCCAGTAAAAAAATCATCAGCTGTTATTTCACGTTTATTTGTTGTTATTGTGGCGTTCAAAGCTAAACAAACCGCGGGATAGTCAGCTGCTGGATCATTATTTGCCACGGACCCACCAATGGTACCTCTGTTCCTTACCTGTGGGTCGCCTATTCCTTCTGCTAGATCAGATAAAGCGGGCAGTGCTTTTTGAATTTCCTTTGAAGTAGCTACTTCAGCATGTGTTGTCATAGCGCCAACTTTAACAACTTGTCCAACCTCAATATTAGATAAACTTCCAATACCGGACAGGTCTATTAAGTCAGAAGGTTGGGCCAGCCTTTGTTTCAATGTTGGCAGTAGAGTTTGGCCTCCTGCTAGAAATGCTCCATCCTCCGAACTTTTATGCGTATTGATTGCATCATCAACGCTTGATGCATTTTTATAACTAAAATCGTACATCTTTTTGCTCCTTTTTCATAGAATTGGGCTATCAAGCGGTTTTTGCTGATTGTATAGCGCCCCAGACTTTGGCTGGAGTTGCAGGCATAGATACATCGCTTACCCCAAGGTCAGAAAGTGCATCAACGATTGCATTTATAACAGCCGGAGGTGATCCTATTGCCCCGACTTCACCAACTCCTTTAACTCCAAGCGTATTATGAGTACATAAAGTGCTCTGAGTACCTACTACAAAGTTTGGTACGTCATCGGCACGAGGCATCGTGTAGTCCATATAAGAGCCGGTCAGTAATTGTCCTTCGCTATCATAATTACAGCCCTCTAGAAGAGCCTGACCAATTCCTTGCGCTACTCCGCCATGCACCTGTCCTTCTACGATCATTGGATTTATAACCCGACCAATATCATCAACAGCAGTAAAGTTTACAACTTCTGTTACGCCGGTTTCAGGATCAACTTCAACCTCACAAATATGACAACCACCAGGGAAGGTGAAATTAGCAGGGTCGTAAAAAGCAGTCTCGTCGAGACCCGGTTCTAGTTCCTCATGAGGGAAATTATGAGGAACATATGCTGTCAAAGCAACTTCACCAAAAGCCATTGTTTTGTCAGTTCCAGCTACAGTAAAGTTACCGTCTTTAAATTCGACATCGTCAACAGAGGCCTCTAAGCAATGAGCAGCAATTTTTTTCGCCTTATCGATTATTTTATTTGTTGCTCTGAGAAGCGCTTCACCACCAACTGCCAAGGATCGAGACCCATATGTTCCCATCCCAAACTGGACGTTGCCCGTATCGCCGTGATTAATTTCAATATTCTCAATAGGTATGCCTAATTGATCAGAAACTATCTGAGCAAAAGTGGTTTCATGACCTTGTCCATGACTGTGACTACCAGTAAAAACTGTCACAGAACCGGTTGGATGAACCCTTACTTCTGCTGACTCATAAAGACCAGCACGTGCCCCAAGAGCGCCGGCAACGGCGGATGGCGCTATGCCACATGCCTCTATGTATGTTGAATAACCAAGCCCTCGTTTTTTTCCATGGCTTTCCGAAAGTTTCCGTCTTTCGCTAAAACCGTCTACGTTTGCAAGCTTCATTGCCGATGCAAGTGTGGCTTGATAGTCCCCACTGTCATAAGCAAGAGCGACCGGGGTTTGATATGGAAACGCGTCCGGTGCAATCATGTTCTTGGTGCGAATATCAACTTGGTCTAGTCCAGTTTCTCTCGCGGCTTTGTCAACAATGCGCTCTAGCAAATATGACGCCTCAGGTCGACCTGCTCCTCGATATGCATCCACGGGCACAGTATTTGTAAATATCGCCTTAACGTTTGCATAAATTACAGGCGTTTTATATACACCAGCCAATAGCGTTGCGTATAAATAAGTAGGCACACTGCTGGCAAACGTTGAGAGATAAGCCCCCATATTGGCGTATGTTTCGACCTTCAGTGCAGTAAAATTTCCATCAGCGTCTAAACCAAGCTTTGCATGAGTAATATGATCGCGGCCATGTGCGTCAGTGATAAAACTTTCTGAACGCTCTGCGGTCCATTTAATTGGCCGTCCAATTTTTTGAGATGCCCATGTGATTATGGTTTCTTCCGCATACAAGAAAATTTTAGAACCAAAACCTCCACCCACATCTGGCGCAATCACACGGAGTTTATGTTCCGGAAGTGATAAAACAAAAGCACCCATCAATAAGCGAATGACATGTGGGTTTTGACTTGTAGTATATACAGTGTACTCGCTCGTTGCCTCGTTAAACTCAGCTATAGCTGCACGAGGTTCCATGGCATTGGGAATAAGTCGGTTATTAACNATATCAATTTCTGTCACATGAGCAGATTCAGCTAGTGCCTTTTCGACAGCATCTTTGTCTCCAAGTCCCCAATCGTAACACTTATTTGTCTCTATATCTTCGTGAACAAATGGTGCTCCCGCTTCGGCCGCTTTCATATCCATGACAGGTGCAAGCGCTTCATATTCTACATTTATTTTAGCGGCAGCACTTTTTGCATTAGCCAATGTGTCGGCTATTACTACGGCGACCTGGTCGCCCACATGACGAACCTTACCTTGCGCAAGGGCTGGGTGAGGGGGTTCATGCATCGGAGAGCCGTCCTCGGAATGAATTTGCCAGCCGCAGGGTAAGCCACCAACTTGCATATCCTCGCCTGTAAAAATTGCCACAACGCCNTCACTNGATTGAGCATTGGAGGAATCTATAGAAATAATTTTTGCGTGAGCGTGAGGACTTCTCAACATATAAGCGTAGGTTTGGTCTGGACGATTAATATCATCGGTATAATTACCTTTTCCTGTTAAAAATCGTTGATCCTCAACTCGTTTTACACTCGCGCCAATACCTGTGTTAATTGTTCCATCTGGCATATCAACCTCCCGTGCTTTCTGCAGCTTCTTTAATCGATTTCACAATGTTGTGATAGCCTGTACAACGGCAGATATTTCCTTCCAGCCATTCTCTTATCTCGGTTTCGGAAGGCGAAGAATTCTTATTTAGGAGATCTACCGCGCTCATCACCATTCCTGGTGTACAAAAACCGCATTGCAATCCATGATTGTTTCGAAAGGCTTCTTGCATTGGATGCAGCGTATCGCCGTCGGCGAGCCCCTCAATTGTTGTGATTTCTGCGTCCATTGCTTGGACCGCTAACATGGTGCAGCTTTTCGCAGAATTTCCATTCACATGAACAACACAAGCACCGCATTGACTTGTATCACAGCCAACATGAGTACCTGTTAATCTTAGGTTTTCCCTTAAAAATTGGACTAAAAGGGTTCGTGCTTCAACCTCTCCAGAAACCTCTTGTCCATTAACTGTCATTGACACGGTTGGCATGACATTAATCTCCCCTGTTTTTTCTCCCATGGGAATANGTCAAATGACGCTCGTCACCCTATAAATATTCCCCCAATAAAACAGTGTCACGTGTATTTGGCCACGGTCAAGTCTTAGGTGAACGAAAATCGGAATTAAGTACCAATTCTAGTTGAATATGTTTCGCTACACGGTTTTTTAATCGCGGATATTGGCATTACCATTGTCGTGGAGCTTATATCCAATAACAAAATGGGTTACGTCTAATTTCAAAAGTACCTACTTTCCAATGTCTTCTAGCAGGAAAGGGGTTGTTTGATATAAAAAGTTCACCCAATTAGAAAATAAAAGATGACCGTTACCCCGCCANCTATTTATAGGGTNCTTATTNGGGTCATTATCTGGGTAATAATTTAATGGGATATCAACATCTTGGCCAGTGCTCAAATCTCGAATATATTCGTTGTGAAGTGTGTCAGAGTCATATTCCAGGTGGTTGAACATATGAAAATGTCTGCGCTTAACGTCTTGAATTAAACATAAGCCAGAAACCTCTGATTCAATGAGAATTTCTA
>FUFK010041049.1_pt1 | contig 29797 bp, 36 predicted proteins | sample 1021851 | NCBI WGS metagenome assembly FUFK01 (sample SAMEA51879418, study PRJEB19060) | metagenome | reverse complement strand
AAGAAAAATAGGAGGTCAACATGGCTGACGCTGTAGCCGTAACGACTATTGAAGATGGCGCAAGAAGAGCTGTTTTTTATCTTACTAATATTAGTGATGGAAGCGGTGAGGCTAATGTAAAAAAGATTGATGTATCGGCATTGTCTAGTTTACAAGACGGCACTTCCTGTACTGGTGTCAGGATAACTAAAATAACTTATTCTAATGTTGGTATGGGAGTGAAATTAACTTTTGATGCAACAACTGATGTATTAGCAATTCAATTACCTGCCGATTTATCTGATCAATTAGATTATAGTGGTATTAATGGTCTTCCTGATTATTCAGGTAGTGGTAAAACTGGAGATGTGTTGCTAACAACGGTAGGTCATTCATCTGGAGATAGTTATAGTATTGTTATTGAATGTATAAAAGAATTTTAGGAGTATAGCGTGGCAACTTCAGGTTCAAGTGATTTTAATTTAGACATGGCTGAGATCACTGAAGAAGCGTTTGAGCGTTGTGGTCTTGAATTACGAACAGGCTATGATGCTAAAACTGCTAGACGNTCATTAAATTTAGTTTTTGCAGATTGGGCTAACCGTGGTTTAAATTTGTGGACTGTAGAGCAGGTAACACAGACGTTAGCTAATTTATCTACTACTTCAGGTATATCTACTTATCCTATTGGTGCAATTACTATGACGGTAGCAGCTAGTGGTAGTTTTAGTGTCGGTGAAACTATCACAGGTGGCACTAGTGGATCTACAGCTANTATTATTACAAAACCTAGCTCTACAACATTTACCATTACTNTTCCTAGTGGAGATTTTACTGCGTCAGAGACTATCACTGGTTCATCTAGTTCTGCTACNACAACTGTTTCTGCTAATCCTAGTTTAGTNGATGCACAATCAACAGTAGATTTATTAGAGGTAGTGATTAGAAGGGATAATACGGATATAAATGTAAGTAGAATATCAAGAGCTGAATATCTTAATATTCCTAATAAAACACAACAAGGTAGACCNACTCAATATTTTGTAGATAGATTGATCACACCTACTATAAATTTATGGCCAACACCGGAGAACTCTACCGATCAATTAATTTTTTACAGAGTAAAAAGAATACAAGATGCTGATGCAGGAACTAATNATCCAGATGNNCCATTTAGATTTTTACCTTGCTTAGTAGCAGGGTTGGCATATCATCTTGCAGTCAAAAAATCACCACAAAGAATTGGTGTACTAAAAGATATTTACGAAGAAGAATTTGCTCGAGCTGCGGCTGAGGATGGCGAAAGAACTGCGCTACGTCTAGTTCCATCTTACTCATCATTGAATATATAATGGCTAATTTTGCTTCTGGAAAACACGCTTTNGGTATATCTGATAGATCAGGTAGAACTTATAAGTTGCGTGAGATGATTAAAGAGTGGAATGGANTATTAGTAGGNAAAGATGAGTATGANTCTAAGCAGCCTCAACTAGANCCNAGACACACAAAAGCTGATCCGCAAGCATTACGTCAAAGTAGACCAGACAGGACAGAACCCGCAGCTGAAGTTTTATTGCCTTTCAATGGATTTAGAACAGGCGATAGTGGCTCGGCAGTAATTACTGTTACAGAACCTGGTCACGGTAGAACTACAGGCGATACCGTTAGGTTTAGAAATGTAGAAAACTTTGATGGTTTTACAGAATCTGTAATAGAGTCATCTTCAGGGTATTCAATAACAAAAGTGGACGCTGATAGCTACACGTTTACTGCTAGTAGCGGAACTGCTACAACGGGCAGTGTGAAAGGCGGTGGTGGCTTTGCTTCAGCAGGTCCAGTAACAGTGAGCGCATAACATGGCATTTACCTTTACAACATTAAAAACAGCGATACAAGATTACACACAAAATAGTGAAACTACTTTTGTTAATAATTTATCTAGATTTATTATTAACGCAGAAGAACGTATTTTTAAAGAGGTACAGTTAGATGTATTTCGTAAAAATGTCACGGGTGCTTTTACTAGTAATAATAAGTTTTTGACAAAACCTACTGATTATTTATCAACATTTTCGTTGAGTATAATTAACAGTTCTGAGAACATATTTTTATTACGTAAACATCCAACTTTTTTACAAGATTACACGCCTAATCCAAACACAACAGGTATTCCACAGTATTATGCAGATTTCGATGAAACCACGTTTATTGTAGCACCAACTCCCAGCTCTGCTTTGACAGCGGAATTGCATTACTATCACAGACCTACCTCTATTACAGCCACAAGTGATGGTACAAGTTGGTTAGGCACTAACGCTGAATTAGCATTGTTGTACGCTTCATTGGTTGAAGCATATACCTTTATGAAAGGTGAAGCAGATATGTTTCAAATTTATAATGCAAGGTATCAAGAAGCGTTAGCTTATCTTAAAAATCTTGGTGAAGGTAAAAATACTAGAGATGAATATCGTTATGATAAACTTAGAAAAGAGGTTATTGCTTAATGTTTAATCTTAAAGTTGAATCTAGTATAGGAGATCCTGTTGTTGCTACATCAAAAAATAGAGGACTAAATGCAGAAGAATGGGCTGATTTGGCTACAAACAGAATTGTGCAAATTTCATCCGACACACCAATGCCTTTACGAGAACAAGCCATTGCTTACAAAGGCCGTATAAAAAGTTTATTAACTGATTACTTTCGACAAGTTGCAAAAAGTGAAAGGTCTACGATCAAAGTTATTTTAGAGCAACAAGGTCATAGAGACATAGCAAAAAACATAGAGGATATTTAATATGGCAATTACATCTGCAATGTGTAGCTCTTTTAAAAAAGAATTATTAGAAGGCAAACATAATTTTTTAAATAGTGGTGGTGATACTTTTAAATTAGCTTTATATACTTCAAGTGCTAGTTTAGGGGCAGGTACTACAGCATACACTACCAGTGAAGAAGTAAGTGGCACGGGCTATAGTGCCAAAGGTAATACTTTAACTCGAATTGATCCGAGTTTAGACGGAACGACTGCAATCACTGATTTTGCTGACACCACTTTTTCAAGTAGCACTATAACAGCTAGAGGTGCATTAATATTTAACGAAGATACTACTGGCGACACCTCTGTTATTGTTTTAAATTTTGGTTCTGACAAAGCCTCTAGTTCTGGAGACTTTGTTATTAGTTTTCCAGCGGCTAATGCCTCCAACGCTATAATTAGGATTGCCTAAATTAAGTGTCCATTTTAACAGGTTACGGTAGAGGTGGTTGGAATAGTGGCCCTTATGGTCAAACCGATACTTCTGTAAGCGTAACAGGTTTATCTGCCACAGGTTCGGTAGGCTCTGTCACTATTACAGAAGGCACAGGAGTCTCTGTAAGTGTCACAGGTTTATCTGCCACGGGTGCTGTAGGTTCTGTTACTATTACAGAAGGCACAGGTATATCAGTATCATTGACTGGGTTATCAGGAACAGGTGCTGTAGGCACAGTTTCGGTTAGTGCTGATGCAAATGTAAATGTTACAGGTTTATCTGCTACGGGTGCTGTAGGCTCTGTTACAGTTATTATTGATGCTAATGTATCAGTAACAGGTTTATCTGCTACGGGTGCTGTAGGCTCTGTTACGGTAACAGAAGGCACAGGTATATTGATATCTCCTGAAGGGCAAGTTGGCACTGGACAAATAGGGGTTTTGATTGGTTGGAATATAATAAGTGACGCTCAAAATGTTACTTATTCAATCATAGATGATTCACAAACTATTACATATACTAATATTGACGACTCTCAAAGTGTTACTTATATTGCCATTAGCACTGGAGATAGTGTAACTTATTCAGAAATAACTAACACTGGTAGTACGATTTATACTGAAATAGATGATTCACAAACAAAGGTGGCATAGGACAATACAATGGCTAGTACATTTACAACGAATATAGGCATAGAAAAACCAGCAACTGGTGACAAAGCAGGTACATGGGGAACTATGTCTAACACAAATATGGATTTGATAGACGAAGCTACAAATGGAGTGGTAGACATTACTTTAGCGGCTACGGGTAGCTCAGGATCTCCTAATGATTTACCTATTACCAACGGCACATCATCAAATGGTAGAAATAAATATATTGAATTCAAAGATGGTGGAGATTTAGGAGGCACTGTTTTTGTTCAACTCACTCCTAATGACGCTGAAAAAGTAGTATTTGTAAGAAATAGTTTATCTGGTAGTAGAAGTATTTTAATTTTTCAAGGAACTTATGATGCCGCTAGAGATGTAGAACTATTAGCAGGTAAAGACTATATTTTAAAGTTTCCTGGTAGTGGCTCATCATCAACTGTTATAAATGTTTTAGAGAATATAGCTATTGCAAATGATTTAAGTTTGGTGTCAGACAGCGGTAAAATAGATTTTGGCGCAGATAGTGAAATTTCATTGGCCCATGTAGCGGATTCAGGTTTACAAATTAATATTGATAAGGCTGATGGCAACGCTGCTCCTGTATTAATTCTTAATAGAACAACTGATAGTCCCGCAGATGATGATGTGGGTGGTCAGATAGAATTTAAAATGGAAAATGATAATAACGAACAAGTAGATTTTGGTAAAATTTTCACAACTGCACTAGATGTTTCAGACAGCACAGAAGATGGGAAACTTACTTTACAAACTATCACAGCTGGTGCTGCTGTGAATAGTATAGAAACCACAGGCACAGCAACTACTTTAAATACAATTACTGATGATGCTAATGCAGGTCCAATATTGAATTTAAAAAGAACTAGGGGTTCAGGAACTGCTGCTGATAATGATATTGGCGGACAGATTGAGTTTTTAATGAATGATGCCAGTGGAAATGAAACTACAGTTGGTAGAATAAAATCTAAACTTACAACTGCCGCAAACGGTTCAGAAGACAGCAAAGTAATTTTTGCTTCAACGAATGGTGGCACCACTACTGATGTTTTTACTGTTTCAGGAGAAGGCACAGAAAACGCAGTTTTTCCAGAAACAGATGCTACTTTTGAATTAGGAGTGGGTGGCACTAATAAAAGCGTTCATGGAAATGATATTTTGAATGCTTTAGGTGCTAATACAAATAGACTGTGGAAACAAGTTAATGCACTAAGACTGTATTTAGGCAATTCAGGAAACACGGAGGGTTCTGGAGCAAGTCTTTATATAGATAGTAGTCAAAATCTTATGATTTTAAATTCATCTGTAGCTGCGGGTGCTGGAACAATAAATATGATAGCTTTTCGTGCTAGAGGTGATGGCACGAGTGTAGGAAGTATTACATCGAATGGAACCGATTTATTTTTTAACTCAATTTCTGACTATAGATTAAAAGAAAATATAGTGGACATGAGTGATGGTATTACACGTTTAAAAAAACTTGCACCGAAAAGATTTAATTTTAAAGCAAATTCAAGTCAAACAGTAGATGGATTTTTAGCGCATGAAGTTAAAGATGTAGTTCCAAGTGCAGTGGTTGGTGAAAAGGACGCAGTAGATAGTAGTGGTAATGTAGATCCACAAGCTATGGATCAATCAAAACTTGTTCCTTTACTCACGGCAGCTTTACAAGAAGCCATAGCAAAAATTGAAGTGCTAGAAACTAAAGTGGCAGCATTGGAAGCAAAATAAATGAGTAGTAGTTTTACCGTAAATAATGGCCTAGAAAAACCAGGTGCAGGTGAGCAAGAGGGTCAATGGGGCGGTACACTTAATACTAATTTTGATATTATTGACAGGGTTTTATCTGGGGTTGGTTCTGTTGCACTATCTGGAACTACTCACACTTTAACTACTTCTGATGGTGCTTTATCAGACGGTCAGTTTAAAGTTATAAATTTTACAGGTGCTTTAGGTGNTAACAATACTATTACCATAAGTCCTAATGACCAAGATAAATTATATTTTATTATTAATTCTACAACCGATAGTGGNAGTAGCGGTCCGTATTCTATAATTATATCACAAGGTAGTGGAGCAAACGTCACAATACCTAATGGCGGTTTTGATATTGTAATCGCTGATGGTGCAGGTAGTGGAGCCGCAGTTACAAGTTTGTTATCTAAAAAAATAACCACAGGTCANCTCACTACAACTGGCAACGTGNTTATTCCTGACGCAGGTACTATTGGTTCCGCTAGTGATCCAGATGCTATATCTATTTCATCAGGAGGTGTAGTTGATTTTACACAAGTTCCAACTTTTCCGAATGACACAATAGAAACAGCGGATATTCAAGATAATGCAGTAACATTAGCTAAATTAGCAGGACTAGCACGAGGAAAAATTATAGTAGGTGATTCAAACGGAGATCCATCTGCTCTTGCATTGGGAAGTAATGGTCAAGTTTTACAAAGCGATGGTAGCGACTTAGTTTTTGGTGCTGTATCTGCTAGTGGAGGTGTNACNAGAAATTATATAAATAACCCAGAGTTTGGAGTTCATCAAAGAAGCAACACTATAAATGCTACAACACTTGGCACTCAAAACGATGATGGAAGCTATACTTTAGATCAATGGGTTCTGCTAAGTGATGGTGATGATATTGTAGATGTTATAGCCACAGAGAGTGATGCTCCAACAGGTTCAAAAAAAGCTATGGAGTTGGATGTTGAAACTGCTAACAAAAAATTTGGGGTTGTGCAATTTATTGAAAATGTAAACTGTGAATCTATTATAGGACAGGAAGTAACATTAAGTTTTCAGGCAAAGGCTACCTCAAACCTTGACGATGTTCGTGCAGCTATTATAGCTTGGGATGGCACTGAAGACGCTCCAACTAAAGATATCGTAAGTGCTTGGGAATCTGAAGGAACAAACCCAACTTTAGTATCCAATATGACGTACGAAAATACACCTGCTGATTTAAATGTTACTACATCTTTNGCTAAATACTCAGTAACAGCAACTATAGATACGTCAGGNGCAAAAAATGTTGCGGTTTTTATATTTAGTAATGTCACTGGCACGACCGCAGGAACAGATAAATTGCATATTGGGCAAGTACAGCTTGAGAAAGGCAGTTCAGCCTCCGATTTTGTGTTTGAGAGCTATACAGACCATGTACAAAGATGTCAAAGATACTTTCAGGGATATAATGTAGATGCTGCAGGAATAGGAACTTCAGCAATTTTTACTTCAGTTGGACACGCTTACACAACAGCATCTAGATTTAGAACCCCTTTAGTTACCCCTATGAGAGTAGGTCCAACTCAAACATTTTCTGCTCTGAACCTTATTGGTAAAACTAATGTGTTAGTTACTTCATCTACATATTCTGCAAGAACAACTGATGAAAATGTAACTACTATAGGGGGAAACTTCAACTATTCAACTGCATCAGCCTTTAATGTACCTAGTGGTTTAAATGGTGGGTCTCAAGTTTTTGCATATTTAGGCACTAATGGTTTCATACAATTTTCGGCAGAATTAGGAGTCTAGTATGTCTTATTCGGAACTAAAATATGTAAAAACTGAATATCTACCGGGTCAGTTTTCAACCTGTATTGTGGGAAAGAAAAACGGTTACAACGTAACGATTCCTGTCGTTTACAAAAACTCTGATTACATAAAAGTTATGCAATTAGTTGATGCAGGAGAACTTACTATTGCTTCAACAAATGGTAAATATATTTGTTTCGAGGATTTGACTGAAAAGGACGAAACTTAATAAATGAATGATGCAACTGAAAAAGTACATGAACTAGATGCAAAGTTAGAAGCGCACGTAGCTCGTTCAGAGGAACGAGACAAAACTGTTTTCAACCGACTAGAAAATATTGAAAGAAATATTAGACAACATACATTTGCTTTGTTAACAGGCATGGCAGGTGTGATTATTACTTTATTGTTGAGATTATAATGCCACTAGTAAAACTACAATTTAGACCAGGAATAAATAAAGAAAGCACATCCTATGCAAATGAGATGGGTTGGTTTGATTCTAGTCTAATACGTTTTCGTAAAGGCCGTCCTGAAAAACTAGGTGGTTGGTTAAAATTAAGCACCTCTACTATTTTAGGCACAGTGCGGTCTTTATTTAGTTGGGTTGCTTTAGACGGTTCTAAATTTATGGGTACAGGAACTAGTGATAAATTCTTAATCGAAGAAGGTGGTAATTATTTTGATATAACTCCTCTTCGTGCCACACAAGCGGGTCTTTCTAATCCTTTTACTTCTACTAGCAGTAGCTCTGTATTAACCGTAACAGACACTGCTCATGGTGCATCAACAGGAGATTATGTTACATTCTCAGGTGCAAGTACATTTCAAGGTGTAGCTGCTTCTGCTATAAATACTAACCATCGAATCACCGAAGTATTAAGTTCGTCACAATATAAAATAGACACTGGTGATGTAGCTTCTGGAGCTGGTACAGGTGGCGGTACAGTAACGGCTAAATATGAATTAACAACAGGTTCTAGTTCAGCAGTGGGTGGCGTTGGTTGGAGTGCTGGTTTATATGGCGGTAATTTACAAGATGTCGCAGTAACCACTTTAAATGGTGCAGTAAGCAATAGTGCTACTTCGATTACTCTAACTAATGTTACGGGTTTTACTTTACCGTCAGATACAACTTTATCTGCTGACATCGAGATAGATGCTGCAACTATCGCTGTAGCTGATAGTTCTAGTTTTCCAGCAAGAGGCACAATAAAAATTGGTAGTGAAAATATCATTTATACAGCTAATGCTAATAATACCTTTAGTGGTTTGACCAGAGGTGCAGACGGTACAACAGCAGCTGCGGCTAGTAGTAGTGCTAGTGTAAAATTTCTAGGATTAATAAAAATTAATAATGAATTGATATTATATGACACTGTATCAACGGCTACATTAAGTGATTTAACCCGTTCTGCTAGAGGTACCAATGTTTATAGTGGAACTGACCGAACTTCTCCCACAACTGCTAACGCATCTCATAGTGATGGGGACACAGTTACACTAGCAAATAGTTTTTCTGGTTGGGGTAATTTATCAGATAACACTAGTCCTAATTTGCAGTTGCGATTATGGTTTCAAGATAATTTTGGTGAAGACTTAGTATTTAACGCTAAAGATAACACCCCTTACTACTGGGATAGAACTCTAACAACAGGAACAAGAGCTACTGATTTAGCCTCACAATCAGGTGCATCAGACGCACCAACTATTGTTAGACAAATAATGGTATCAACTGACGATAGACACGTTTTAGCTTTTGGCTGTAATGAAGTTGGCTCTACAGTGCGTAATCCCTTGCATGTAAGATTTTCAGATCAAGAAAACCCTTTTGTGTGGACACCAAGAATTACTAATACCGCAGGTGGACTAACCATATCTTCTGGTTCAGAGATTATTCGTGCAGTAAAAACAAAACAAGAAATATTAATTTACACAGATGTTAATACGCACTCTATGAAATTTATAGGACCTCCTAATACTTTTGGTATTACTTTATTAGCTAGTAACACAGCTTTGATAGGGCCTAACGCAGTAACCACAGTTGCTGATAGTGTGTTTTGGATGAGTACAGAAAACTTTTATGTGTATGCAGGTCGCTTATCTATTATACCTTGCACGGTGTTACGGCATATTTTTGACGATATTAATATTGATCAAAGCGAAAAAATTGTAGCGGGTTCGAATAAAATGTTTGATGAGATATTTTGGTTCTATCCATCTGCTAGTTCTGAAGAAAATGATAAGTACGTTAAATATAATTATGCTGAAAAAACTTGGGACATAGGAACATTATCACGCACTGCCTGGTTAGATTTTAATATTCATACTTTACCTAGAGCAGCAGGTAATGACAGTAATGGTAATACTTCAGTATTTACTCATGAGACAGGCACGACTGATGATGGTGCAGCTATGACTAGTTTTGTTGAGTCTGCTGATTTTGATTTAGACCCCGATGGCAATAATTTTATGCTAGTTAGCCGTATTATTCCTGATATTGCAGCAACAAATCAGGTAGATTTTGTGTTAAAGACTAGAAACTTTCCTGGTGACACGTTAGCGACTAATTCAACTAATGCGGTATTACCTACCACGCAACAGGCTTTTATTCGAGCTAGAGCAAGACAAATAGCTTTACGTATTGAAAGTAATATATCTAATGTTAACTGGACGTTAGGGGACACTAGACTTGACCTTAGACCTGATGGGAGGCGATAATGGCTAAACTACTTCTGTCATCGTTAGCACAGGCACCTGATGAATACGATCCAGATACCCTACAAAGCATTTTGCGAGAAATCGAACTAGCTTTGCAAAGTAAAGATTTTCCACAACAGGTAGAGAGCACTGATAATGCTCGTAGCATAGCGTGGTTTTTAGGTTAGATGAGTACGTTTTATAAAAATGCTAAAGTAGATTTAACTACAACAGATATAACTACTTTATATACCGCACCAACGGCCTCAAGCACGACTAATCCCGCAACAGCTATTTTTAAATCTATTCTAGTTGCAGACGATAGTGGGTCAGCTTCCACTATAACATTGACAATTACCGATGCGTCATCTAACGTATTCGTATTGTTTAACGTCAAAGCCACCACTGGTAATGGCACGGTTGAATTACTATCTGCGCCATTAGTAGTAGAAGAAGGGGAGGCTTTAAAAGTTACGGCAGGTAACGCTAACCGCTTACACGTAGTAGGCAGCTATTTAGAGATTACTAGAGATGACTAACGGCATACAACAATTAGCAGACAATTTAGCAGAGTTTGGACGATATGGTGATACCTATATGGTACACGCAGCAGAAGGAGAGACAGTTGTTCCTGCGGAGATATTAGAAGCTAATCCAAACCTAAAAGACGAATTATTTAGACAAATGCAATTAATGGGTATTCAAGACCCTAATCGTTATGTCGTAGGTAATACCCTAAATAGTATTAACCCCATCACTGGTCAACCAGAGTTTTTCTTTAAAAAATTATTTAAAAAAATTGTTAAAGTAGCAAAAGTAGCGGCTCCAATTGTGGTTGGTGCATTTAACCCTGCGGCTGGCGCAGCATTAGGGGCAGGTATAGCTGCCGCTGAAGGGAAAGGCATTGGGGGTATTATATCAGGCGGTGCTTCAGGTTATTTTGGCGGTAAGGCTTTAGCAGGTGGCATAAGTGGTTTTCAAGGTGCTGGTCAAGGTGCAGGTTTTTTTAGTAAATTAGGTTCAGCGGCTAGGGGAGGGATTAGTAATTTATTTACAGCTCCGCAAGGTGGTGAAAGATTGACTAGTTTTGGTCAATTATTTGGACGAGCAGCACCAGGGGCACAGAGTCAATTTTCTGTATTAGGTGCCACAGGCGATCCTACGTTTGGTGGTGCAGGAAATTTAGGAGCACCTTCACCAGGCACAATATCACCAAAAGGATTTAAAGGATTTGAAGCGGCAAAAGAAACATTAAGTAAAACAGGACAATTAGGAGATCCAGGTTCTAAATCAGAGTTGCTAAAAAATGTCGGAAAAATAGCTGACCCTGGCAAAGAGGCTTTTACTAAAGGCAAAGGTCTTGGTTTAGGCAAAGTAACAGACTTTTTAGGAAGTGAGGCAGGTAAAAATATATTAGGGACGTTATTACCATTAGGAGCAGGGGCCTTAGCCTTTAAATATCAATCAGATTTAAATAAACAAAGAACTGATGTAAATCCACAAATGACAGCGGGACAAGAGTTTTTTAGCACACCGCGTGACCAAAGAACAGCAGAACAACAATTTGCAGCAGGAATAAGTGCTCCGTTTGGAGCGGCAGAGTTAGCTAGACAAACTGGCATAAGTGTTGAAGATGCACAAAACTATTTAAGTTCAGCATTTCCTAGTGAGCGTTTAATGGCAGCTAGGGGCGGTGAAATAGTAGGTCCAGGCACTGGCACATCCGATAGTATACCTGCAAGATTGTCTGACGGTGAGTTTGTATTAACAGCACAAGCAGTTAGGGGTGCGGGTAACGGAAACAGAGATTTAGGTGCAGCAAGAATGTACGACTTGATGAGTCGATTTGAAAGGATGGCATAAGGAAGTAATATGAGTACGAATCCAAACGAAACGCAACAAACGGTAATACAAAGACCAGCTCCTTTTATCGAGGATTATACTAGGAGATTATTAGATCCTGTTTTTGCATTAGGCACTACTCCTAGAGATTTACCACAACAAAAGGTTGCTCCATTAAGTAGTTTAGTTACTAGGGATCTTGAGCAAGCAAGAGGGTTGCCTTCTTTTTTACCATTTCTGACCGAAGCTGCTGACATAGCCAGAGGCACAGCACAGGCTCCTACTGCTGAAAATTTACGACAATTTATGGATCCCAACCTAGAGTTAGTACGAGATGCTGCTCTCAAAGAAATAGATAGGGGTGGTTTACAACAGCTTAATCAATTACGTGGTAATCAAGTAGCGCGAGGTGCGTTTGGCGGCACTCGACAAGCAGTACAAGAAGCAGAATTAGGTAGAGGACTACAGGACGTTCGTGCAAAAACTATTGCAGGTTTACAATCTCAAGCCTTTCAAGATGCACAAAGAGCTTTCGAAAATCAACAAGCTAGACAAGCAGGGTTAGCCACTATGTTAGGTAATATAGGGCTACAAGGACAAAGAGTTACAGCAGGATTAGGTGGGTTAGAACAAGCTTTCGGACAAAGACAGCTTGATACAGATTTCTTAAATCAACAAGCTAGATCACAAGACCCATTTACTCGATTCGGATTTATTAGTGATATTTTACGTGGCGTACCAAGTTTTCAACANCAGTTGACATCAACTCAAGCTCCTGGTGCTAGTCCGTTGTCCGCGGCTCTTGGAACGGGAATAGGTGTTGCAGGTTTAGGACAAGCCGCAGGGCTACCTAGCGTAGCTGACTTTTTTAAATAGGATTAATTATGGGAATACGTGAATTAATAGAACAGCAACAACAAGATGGTGACAGGATAGGTTTGTCTCCTCAACAAATAAGAACAGCAAGTGAAAAACAGGCTTTTGGAAGTGCTCCTTTTATTGGACGAACCCTAACAGATCTTATTGGAAAAGGGGTGGAAATACCAACAAAACTTATTGCAGGAGCCGGTGAAAAATTATTAGAACCAAGTCCTATTACTGGAAGAAGAGCTATAGATGTTTTAAATCCGTTTACTGCTTTTGGGGTTGGACAACGACCACCAACAGCTTCGGAACAATTAATTAGTCAACCTGTGAGTGATGAAGATAAGCGCAGAAAAGCCATTGCTGATGATTTTTCAACTGAAATGGATAGATTAAGAAAAGAAAAAGAAGAACGAGAGAAAAAAGAAAAAGAAACAAAAGAAATTTTATCGGATATAGATAAAAAACCTTTAGGTAAAGATGAGTTTAGAAATTTATTAAAATCACCAGAAACGCAAAAAAGAATGAAAGAAGGTGACATAAGTAAAAAATCAAACGTGCCAGTAAACAAAGACACAAGTAAAAAAGCTGTTGAAATTGTGACAAGTGGTTTATCAGATATTGATAAAGGGACTAAAAACCCTAAAGAAGTAGCTGAACAATATACTAAAGAAATTATGGATTTGTTACCTGAATTTGANGGTAAATCNAGACAAGAAAAAGGTTTGGATTTAGCAAAATTAGGAATGGCTATTGCAGCAGGAGAAAGTCCTAATGCAATACAAAATATTGCTAAAGGGTTTTTAGCTATGGGCGATACCTTTACCGAAGATGCTAAAGAAAGAAGAGCTTTTAATTTGCAGATGAAAACTTTAGCAGCTAAATATACTTTAGATAGAATTGCTGAAGACAGAGGAGATGCTAAAGATTTTCAATATTTTTATAACCAAGATGGTGATATGGAAATACTTAGTAAAGCTGATTTAGCAAAAGGTAAAAGACCATCAGATGGTTATACTGAAGCTGCGATGGCAGAAGTTATAAATAATGGAGCTCAGGCAAAAGATGCTCTTTTTCTTGATGCGTTGGCAAAAGCTGAGTTAACAGAAACAGAGAGAAAAGCATATTTTGATGGTTATAAAAATGCCTCAGAACTTAATAGAAAAGCTGTTTTAGGTCAAGAATTAACGACTGATTTACTAGACACTTTAGAAAAAGAGCCAAATAAAATTATTGGTATTAGAGGAGCTGCAAGAGGAATGTATGAAAAAGGTGCAGCCTTGTTTGGTGTAAGAGTAGACAATTATCGAAATGAGAAAGGTGAAATTACTGAGGTTTCAAGACAGCAATTTGTAGATGATGTGCGTAAAGTATTTCAATTAATGGTTCCTTTAACATTAGGTAAGGCACAATCAGCAAACTCCATATCAGACCGAGATGTAACTTTATTAGCAAAAGCAGCGGTAGCAAATGTATTGAATGATGATGATGCTGTCGCTNTAACAACTCANCAGGCTGGAGCACTTGAAANAAAATTACGAAGAGCGCATGATTTATTTCGAACAACAGCTAAATCTACATCAGCTGAAATGGAAAGTTTAGATAGTACTTTTGGAGGAAAATTGATTATTGACACTGTAACAGAAGGNGGCCTAACGGTGCCAAGACGAAGAGAAGCTAGTTTAATAGTAGATCCTTTTAGAGCTAAACCTGCTCTTGATCAAGGACCGGTAAGTTATGATGAGTATGTTGGAAACCCTTATGCTAATGTTACAGATGAACAACTTACTGGTTTATCAGATGAAATTATCGCAGGGTTAGACCCCGCTTTACAAGCAAGAGCAATAGAATTAAAAAATAAATGACACAGATACAGTTTCCTAACAATCAAATTATTGATTTTGGCGATGACTCACGAGAGGAAATTCTGTCAAAAATTGATGGTTTACAGCAATCCGATCCTCAATTGTTTAAAAAATCAAAAGACTATGGCATAGCTGGTATTAAAACATCAAGAAGATCGCCAGTAACAAGAACAGGTGAAGTGGACGATCCAGAAGACATAAAACCCACTCATGATGGTGAGATAGAGGATGCCAGTTTTAGATTTTATTTTGGTCGTGCTGATAATAACAGCGACCGAATTGCACGTTTAAATAAGGCTTTTGGAGAAGGTTCTTTTCAACAGGATAAAAAAGGTTTTTTTATTCTTGATTTAGATAAAGTTAGTTCAGAGCAAAAAAAACAACTTAATCTACCCGAAAGTGGTAGTATTTATGTAAACAAGCCCGGTTTTTCTAAATACGATGCAATTGGTTTTTTGGGTAATGAGGGTTTACCTTTACTAGCATCTATAGGTGCAGGTTTAGCGGCAACAGGTGTTGGTACGGCCGCAGGTATCGGTTTAATATCCGCTGCGGCGGCGGCAGGTAAAGCTGCCGATGAATTTATCTTCGAAGATTTATACGAGGGTTTACAAACACAAAGCACTAGAGATGTTTTAAGTGATGTTGTTTTAGAAGGTGCTTTAGCTTTAGGTGGTGAAGTAGTTGGTCGAGGTATAGGCACAGGTATCAAACGCTTGGTTAAAGGCAAAGGGGCAGTGCCTGATGAGCAAATAAGAAAAAGGATAGAGCAACAATTTCTTAAAAATGGTTATGAGCCAAAAGAAGCTAGAAAATTATCGTTTGAGGCGGCAAGAGAAGAACAAGCCGTTAATATGAGAAAAATGATTGATGAGGGTGCTTCTATACCAATTCAAACTCTTAGTGGTAAGGCTATTTTAGGTAGAACTCAAGCTATTTATGAGCAAATTTTTCCTAATGATGAATTAGCCGCACAAAACGCAAAGTTTGTGTCAGAGCAACTAGAAAAAGTAAGAAAAGGATTAATCAGTCAAGAAGAAGCAGGTGCGTCGGTAGCTGCAAGACTGCAACCGTTTATAGAACGATTGCAACAAAGAATGATAGATGAAAAAACTGCTTTTGGCGATGCACAAAAAGCTATAGACGGTATATTAAAAATTCAGTTTAAAGGTTTAGAGGATGCTTTTAAAATAGACCCAAATTTAAATGCACAAGAATTTATAAAAACTTTAGACCCAGCTATTAATTTATTTAATATTCATTCTAAAAATCTTTATGAGATAGCAAAAAAAGATTTAGGTGAAGATAATGCTACTTTATCTTTAGCAAATTTAAATAAAATTTTAGATGATGCAGGATTTGCAGCGCGTGATGCAGAAGGAAAACTAATAAAACCGCAGACTGTCGTTGATGGTCTTTTGCAACGTGAAGCTATTGCACAAGCAGGATTAGATGAAATAGTTGATCTACCTATTTTTAATTTAATTAGAAATTCAGATCGAGTCAGTATTACTGATTTACCTGCTTTGAAAGCTGCTATAAGAGCGTCTAGAGCAGATCCNAGAATNAAAGGACAACCTGCCGATCAATTAGTAGGTAATCTAATTAAATCTTTAGACGACACTATGTCAACTAAAATTCTTGCTTTAATTGAAGATCCAATAAATGCAACAAATAAGCAGTTAAAAAAAGGTATTGAGAATCTTAAAAAGGCNAATAAATTTTATGGCGAGGGTATGGATNTTATCAANACNGGNTTAAATAANAGTTTAAAAAATAAAATTGACAATGGTTTTATTGCAGACATGTCAGAAATAGTAAATACGGTTGTAAAGGCAAATCAACCAGAATTATTATCTAGTTTTATTCGATCAATAACACCATCGGCAAAAGTAACAAACGATTTAATTAATATTAGAGCCAGCTCCACTCCAACATTTTTAGAGGATATTGCTACCGATCTAGAGCAAGGCAACATTGCAAAAGCCCTAAAACGCCTTGACGAGAAAGGTTTAATTAAAGATGAAATTAATAAAGTTGCTACAGATAAAGGTATTGTACAAATTTCTAATGACGTAGCAAAACTACCTGTAGATGATCCTACTAGAATATCCACCGTCGAAGAATACGTGAAACTGTTACGACAATACGATGATTTATCAAAAAGAAACATTAACCCTGAACAATTTACCAATAAATTTAGAGATACATTAGCTCGAACGTGGATTAACTCAAACATTAGGACAGAAACTGGTTCTGCATCTTTTAGGCAATTAGCTTCTAAGTTTGATCAATTAGGAGTTGCTACACAAAAAGAGTTATTTGGCGATAGATACAATGAGGTTAAAACTTTAATGGATGGGTTTAGGCTAGGTGGATTAAAGGGTGACCGGTTGGCTGAAGAAGCTGCAAAACTTTCAGGCAGAAGAGCTTTATCCAAAGAATTTTTAGGTGTGACCGATGATTCTACTAAAGAACTAGACTCAGTGTTAGAACAATTAGTAAAAGATAAACAACGCATTGATTTACAGGGCGAAGAAAACTTTTTCAAAGCAGTAGGTGGTGAGGATTTTGATGCAGATAAATTAGTAGATCACTTAATAAAAAATCCTAAATCTATAGAAAGATTAAAAATAGAGTTAGGTCCAGAAGGTGAAGGCATAGAGCGAGTTAGAGATGCTGTTGCAGCTAGATTATTACCGACTGATATCCTTAGTGATTTAGGGGGTAAAATTCAAAGTGGTGATTTTCAAAAAGAAATATTAAAAAATTTAAATAATGCTAATCAAAATGGGTTAGTAACTGAAATTTTAGGTAAAGATTTTGTAGATGATATAACTAAAATTGGTAATGATGGCGAGATAATTTCAGATGCTGTGTTGAAAGGTAAAACAGGTTTAGCATCTGCCGCTTATGCCGCAGGTTTTGCAGGAGCATTTTTATTAAATCCCATAGCAGCTTTAGGTGGTGCAGCAACTATTTTAGGTGTATCAAAAGCACTACGTAGTAAAGCAGTGATGCGATTCTTTACTAGCCCTAGATTAAGGGCTTATGCCGCACAAAGAGCAAGAGATGAAGGTGGTGCTCGTCTAGGTGATAGAAACTTAGCTGCCGAAAAAGCAATAGAGGCCGCTAACACTGCAATTCGTCAAATAGTTTTGCAATTGGGTGGTGCAGCAGTTAGCAGTGGTGCAGAAAGAGTTGAAAGAGCAGTAACTCCTTTAGTTGAAGAAGCAAGAGAACAAATACAACCCGAAATTGAACGAGCGCGAGAACAGGTGCAAGATTTAAACTTACCCGACACAAGCAATTTTACACCACTAGCTAACCAACAACCACGGCCCGTGGCTCCTGGCATGGGCACGGGCGAACAACTATTAGCAGACATTGAGAGGCGAAAAGCGTTAGGGTTGGTGTAACATGCGTTTATCTGACCATTTTACTTTACAGGAGCTTACCAAATCCTCTACAGCAGAGCGTAAAGGCATCAAAAACGTCCCTGACGACACGCAAATAGAATCTTTGAAGAATGTATGCCTAAACATACTAGAACCTGTTAGAACCAATTATGGAGTGCCTTTGCGCCCATCTAGCGGTTTTCGTTGTTTAGAACTGAATCGTGCGATAGGATCTAGTGANAGTTCTCAACACGTAAAAGGAGAAGCGGTTGATTTTGAAGTACCGCANATAAGCAATGAAGATTTGGCACATTGGATTATGCTTAATTTAGACTACGATCAATTAATTTTAGAGTTCTACCGTGANGGAGAACCAAACTCAGGCTGGGTACATTGTAGTTATGTCAAAGGAAACAATAGAAAAAAAGCACTCAAATACAACGGTAAAAACTACGAAAGGCTCTCATTCTCTGGAGAAGGATAGCCGTTTCGAGGGTTTTGACTTAGATCACGATGGCATCGTTAGTGATGATGAGATACGGAGTAGCAAAGAGCTGATACAGCTAGAGAAGCTACAAACTCAAAAAAAGATGTCATGGATTGCTTTATCTAGCATGATTATTCTTACAATCATACTACTTACCGACCTAATATCTACTGAAAAGCTAGACGTTCTCGAAGAGCTGATATCCATGTACTACCTTGCTATGGCAGGTGTGGTATGTGGTTACTTTGGCGTTTCAGCTTGGATGAGTAAAAAATGACCTGGGTACATTTAATCAAAAGTGTAGATAAAGAAGGTAAAAGTATGACACAAGACTTATTTAGACATTTACGTACACACAGCGGGCAAACTAAAAAGCAAGCAATACATCAATTCTGTAAAGAGATGTATCCCTACTTAATACTGATGTTGATTTCAACCAGTGTTTGTGGGTTTATTGTAGCAACACTTATTTGGTGGAAGTAGATGCCTGATCCATTGACCGTTACCGCTGCTATTACGATAGCTGGCAAGTGTTTGAATGGCGTTACGAAAGCTGTTAATGCGGGTCGTGAGCTAGAGTCTGCTATGGGACATATATCTCGTTGGTTCGAGTGTGTATCTGATGTCAATGCTGCCGAACGTAGAGCTAAAAAACCTAGCTTATTTAAAAAACTTACTCAAGCAAAGTCTGTTGAAAAAGAAGCGTTTGATGCCCTCATAGCCAAACGTAAGATGGCAGAGATGCGAAAACAACTGTATGAACTTATTGTGTATTCTTGGGGTAAAGATGCTTGGGGCGAACTTGTGCAAATGGAAAAAGATATTCGAGCTGAACGCAAAAGACAAATACATGAACGGGCAGAATTTAGGCAAAAATTATCTGATTTTATATTTGTTTGTATAGGTGGGATTGCCATTATTGCTTTATTAGTAGGCTTTGTTTACATTTTGTCGCTAGGTGGCTAAGTGTTATTAGTTTTCATGCTAACCGTTTATCTTGATGGTGAGCCTTACGGAGAAAAAACTTACTGGAAAGACGTAAACCGGTGTATGTACTTTGCAAAAACTATTCGCAGGCAGAATTATTTTCCTCCAGATAAGAAGTATAATAGCCCAGAGGTAGCAGCTACTTGTTTACCTACCTATGTTAATCCAAATAAAACAAAGGTCTGGGAATGATGAACTTGTAGTTTACGTATAAGTTCTATATATTAATAAAAAAATTAAAGGGTAAAAAAATGGCTAATGGTTTAGGTTCTTTACAAGTATTTAATCCACAATCTGTGTTTCCAAGAGGTTTTTCAATAGGCATGGATCCCCGTCCATTTTTAGCGCGAAGTGGTTTTCAAATACAAGGTAATAGAGTTGTGCCGATGCCTGGTTTTTCACAACCAACAGCCCCAGCACCTCAACCAGTGGCACCACAACCAGTGGCACCACAACCAGTGGCACCACCAGTAGCGCAACCAACGCCACAACCAACGCCACAACCAACGCCTCCACCTATGATACCTCAGCCACAACCCGCACTTCCTTCGGAGCAACTTAATATACAGCCTCCTATGGGAATACCAACAACGCCTCCAGTGCAAGAACCACCGCCAATGGCACCCCCTGTTATGGAACAGCCACAACCACCACCAATGGCACCACCAATGGAACAGCCTGTTATGGAACAACCAGCAATGGGTGGATTTTTTAATAAAGTTTTTGATACTTTAAGAGGGGAAAATGTAACAAATTTAGATCAACCAGTAACGTCCACTCCACAACTTGATGATTTTGAGCCTTTACCACCACCAATTGCACGACCTAGAATTGATAATCGTTTTTTTAGACCAGTAGGCACACCACCAGAATTTCGGTTTAACAATCCTCGTTTAGATATGGATGCACCTACAAGACCACTTGGATTAGACGGTATTTTAGGAGGATTTGATCGTTTTAGACCACCACCGCCACCTAGATTTGGTTTACCTGTTGGGTTTAGGCCTACTCGTAGACCTTTTCCACCAGGTTTTGGTGAAAGTCCCATGAGAGATTTTAGAGAAATGAGGGGTATTGGTTTACGCAACCCGTTCTTTGGTCCTCGTAGACAAGGCTAAGCGTATTTAGTTTTTTTACGCCTATTGTCCATTATTGCTCCACAACCTATCGCAATCTTACTTGCTAAACCACCTGCTTTGGCTTTAAAAGTTTTAACGTTTGTAGGTTTCCCACCTACGCCTTGCGCCTTAGCTCTTTTTCTACGAACAGCACTAGTAATTTGTTCTTTGCTCATGCTCCTTGCTTTAGCTCTAGGCACACATTTAGGATACTTTCTTTTACTGGTCTTCGTAGATTTTCTACCGCAGGGCTGAAACTTTCCATCTTTTTTAGGTGCGCCAATATCGACCCAATCACCTTTAGAGCCTTTACCAAACCACTCCGTTAAACCACCTTTAGGTTTAGCCATTACTTAGACCTGTATCCGCCACCACGTTTTTTGTAAGTTCGAACTAACCAAGCATTAGCGTAAGCTGATGGATAAACATCAAACTTACGCTTCGCCTCTGCTTTTACTCTTGCGTATAAAGCAGGGTTAGTTGGTTTAGCACCGCTTTTTGTGGTGGATTTTTTTTTAGTAGTTTTGCTTTTAGTTCTAGGAGGCATATTACTTTCTCTTTTTCTTCATAGCACCGCCACGTTTCATTGTGACTTTAGTTTTCATGCCGCCACCGCGCATACCTGTTTTCTTAACACCACCACGCTTCATGCCAGTTTTCTTAACACCACCGCGTTTCATGCCAGTTTTCTTAACACCACCACGCTTCATTTTAGTTTTCATACCGCCACCGCGCATACCAGTTTTTCTCATACCGGGCATTTTATAATCTCCTATATAACTCTTTTCTACGTTTCATAATAGTTTCTGCTTCGTAATCACCACTTTCTCTTTTATAGTAATTAAGCATACTTAACTTTTGTGATGATTTATACAGTAAACTTAATCTTTGTATAAAAATCATAGCATAACTTACATCTACTGTTTGTTCAAAACCCTCATGATCTATAATTGGATTTGCCTCATCGTCGGGGTGAAAACCCATGACATATAAGTCTCTATCGGTAAAATTAGCATTAGATATACACTCATTCATGCCATCTAAATATTCATAAAATCGCTCTGGCTCTTCATCATATTCAAAGTCAACCAAAATTACTAAATCATATTTATCATTGTAATTAGATAAAATTTCATAAAAGACTTCTGGGGAGCAACTATATTTAAACTGAATATCAACCTTATTGTCGCTCCAAGCCTTAGCGGCAAACGGGCACACAGGAAAGTCGTTATACTCTTTATTTGGTACTTCTAGTGCTGTTTTTGACCAATCGCGTATCTCACTACGGATATTAGCCTCAAGAATATCGTCATCCATACTAACATTTCCAACGTCTTCTCGCTTGTCGAATACGAGAGTTAGGATTATTCCTTGTCTTTGCTGATGATTTTTTGAGTTGACCTAATGACCTAGCGCAAAATGATTTACGCCTTTTAGCTGCTTTACTGCCCGGTTTGACTTTGCCTGTCACCGCAGTTTGTAATTTAGAGCCAGGATTCTTTTTACGATATTCCTTAACGCCCTTAGCCGTCATACCTGCGCCCTTTTTTGTAGGGCGAAAGTTAGGGTTTTTACCAGTGGTAGTTCTGGCTATATTTTTTTGTCTTCTAGGTCTTGGTGATGGACTTCTGGCCACTATCGTTACACCCCTTTAAATTTAATAAAGTAGTAATTATTACACCTACAATACCACAAAATATTATCGTTAATGCTCCAAAAAATAAATACAATACCATAAATAAATAAAAGCCAAAATTTTTTATCATTTTGTTTCTCCCCAGTTTTCTCCTAGTCCTACATCTATTTTTGACGGCACTTGCATTTTGATGCAGTTCTCCATCAAATCCTTAATTTTACTAATATCTTCCTTATCTATAGAAAAGCATAATTCATCATGAACAGTCAACATTGGGGTAAAACCCTCGTTATAGCAGTTTAATAACGCTTGCTTAGTTTGATCTGCACTAGACGCTTGTATCAAACGATTCAGAGCTTTGTAAGTATTAGCTACCCTAAAAAATTTAGGGTTTCGATACTCCCAGTCTTCTTCTCTCTCTTCTATCGGCACATCAAGTATTGCTTGCCACTCTCTTTCTAACCTATCCACATGCAAAAACTCTGAGCTTTTACTGCCATACACACCCTTCTCTCGCATCGGAAACCTGCATTTACGACCTAATAATGTTCGAATCTCTTTACGAGACTCCGCTGCTTTTGCCACAGCGTTAGCTATTTCACGTATAAATGGCACTTTATCGTCATAGTCATTTCGTATCTCTTTTGTTTCTTCCATAGATATATCCCCTAACACGTTAGATAATTTACCTAACCCCATGCCATACATGATGCCTAAATTAATTGTTTTCGCTATTGTTCTCTCTACTCCCGCTAAATCAGCTACCATCTGATGAAAGTCAAAGTCTTCTTGATGATATTGTTTCACTATCTCTTGGACACGATGATCATCTTTCGTTGTAGGCGTTAAACTCACGTAGTGCATCAACCATCGTGGTTCTTGAGCAGAGTAATCAAAACTACCCCACAGTTTATCTTCCTCAGGTAAAAACAAACCTCGTATCATCTTTTTTATCTCCGGGTGCCTAGCAGGAACTTGCTGCAAGTTAGGATGGCTCGATGAAAACCTACCAGTGACCGTGCCGCCTACTTCACTACGAAGTTGGTTAAACTCACAATGAATGCGGCCATTATGCTGATGAGATAAAATAGTGTCGATAAACGTAGTGTTCGCTTTGTTAAATTCTCTAATCTCAAGAATCTTCTGTGCGATAGGATGTTCGTGGTTGCTAAGAAAATGTTTCGTGAAACTTGGTGCACCCGATTTTTGCGTTCTTTCATACTCTAACCCCAATGTATCAAAAGCCTTTGCCAGACTTGTTGCGTTCCAAGGCTCTATAAAAAAGCCTACTTCTTTTTTTACTTCTTGTAGAAGTTTTTTCTCCTTTGTTTCCAAAACCTTTTTAGTTTTTTCTGCTTGTTCTAAATCTATGCGGATACCTTTTTTTCTCATCTTAAAAATGATGGGTATCAGTGCCAGTTCCAAAGTTAAGATATTCTTGCAGTCGTCTTGTATGAGTTTTTGGTGCAACACCGACCATAGATCATAAGTTATCCTGGCATCCGTCTCGGCATAGTTGGCAACTCGAGCGGCAGGTAATCGCCACATTTCTTTCTTCGCATCGACCCCATGCTGACTAGCTGTGGTATTTAACTCTAAATTAGCCTTTCTTTTACCTATGTAAGTGCTGCCTAACGCATCTAACGAGTAACTAAACCTATTCTCGTCAAGCAATGCTGCGGCTACCATCGTGTCGAACACTGAACCATAAACCGTGATCCCCTCATGATGTAACCACCCTAAATCGTACTGAGCGTTGTGCATCACTACGTCCATGCCATAAGATAACTGGTCACATAGCCAAGAAGCCACCAAATTTGGGCTAAGATTGCCTCTACCTTCATGACGCATGGGAAAGTACCATTGTTGGTCTTTAGAGGCTACAGCGATGCCGATAAGGTGTCCATCGTCCCTGAACCACCCTGCACCTTTGGTGGTAAGATTAGGATCTTTAGTTTCTACGTCTATGGCTAATAGTTTTTCTTGAGATAAGTCTGGAAAAGACTCAGGTGGTGTCCATACTTTCTCATCAAATATTAGTTCTTCTTGCATCAGATTGTGTAAAACCTATTTGTTTGCGGTTCGATGAAGTGAAGTGTGTTTTTCGAGCGAGTAACCGCTACGTAATAAATGCGATGTTCAATATCCGGGTTGTGCATATAGCTTTGATAAGCTGCCGGTGATAAGTCTGGTATAACCACAATGTTTTCATTTTCTCCACCTTTCATACTATGTATGGTGCTTAATTTTATGCGAGGAGAATCTAAGTTTTCTCCACGTTTTAAAGCACTTAGGATATACACTTGAGTATCTGTGTCAAGTTTATCTAAGGCAAAGTTCCAATCTTTGCCCCTGTCTACCATCAAACCTAATGATTGCACGGCATACTCATACGTTATTTCCATCTGCTCATCTAACGCTAGTAATGCCTTGGACCGGGGCCCATAGCCCCTTTTAAAACCAACGCCACTACTCATAAAGCTGTAAATGTCTCTAATCTGTTTGGCTGTGATAGGTGCCCCTGTTATTAACGCTTGCCAGTTTTGCACTGCGTCATATGTCTTTTGCGATATAGACAGCCTACCATTGCGTGAAAATACGATACCGTCATCTCGTAACATGTTTGCATAACCTGACACGATATGATTGGTGCGACCCATGATCGTCCATTCGCCTTCATGCAACGGAATATCCTGTAATGACTGATGCCANCGTACAGAGCCGTTGTCAGAGCGCGGATTCCAAGACTTAGGTGCCCTATCATGTATTCGACTAACGATACGTTGCGCCTCGTGCCAAGGCTGCTTAGGTAAACGATAACTTTTTTCTAAGACTTGTTTATCTTTAGTTGCGTTTAAAAAACGACCAACGTCTGCCCCTTGAAAACCCATAATCGCTTGGTCGTCGTCCCCTGTAAAATATTTAATTCTAGGTCTACGTCTTAACACCTCTATCATGTCCCACTGCAAAGTCGATAAGTCTTGTGCTTCATCAACAAACAACGCTTCGATATCGATAGGTTGACCACGGTCAATGAACCTTTCAATCATGTCCGTAAAGTCTACTTTGTTGTTAGCTCTTTTATAACTTTCGTAAGCCTTGACTAAACGCAAAAACTCTACCCAGTTCAAAGAGTATGAAGCAAACAAACGAAACGACTCGTCTAACGATAATCGTTTATTACGACCTAGCTGATAAACATTCAAATACTGATCGCCCTTCGAGATGCCAATCACATCAAAGTCTGATTCAATCTCTGATGTCTCTTTACCATTAAAAGCTACACCTGTCGCACTGCCCACGGTCCAAAGGTCTTTACCTCTGATAACATCTTCTTTCTTGTANTCACCTGTGCGAAAAGCCATCGAGTGTAAGGTTTGAAAATAAGGTAAGTCTTTTTCGCTTATACCTAAATCTCGACAGACTCGCTCTATACTTTCTTGTGCAGCCTTTCGAGTAAACGATACACAAGCTATCCTCTGTGGTGCAATGCCATCTTCGATACACTGCTTTATTAATAAAGTATTAGTGTGAGTCTTACCACAACCTGGCGGCCCGAGTATGGTCTTTTCTATTTGTTTCACTTTTCTATTTCTAAAAAGAAAAAACGAACTTCGTCTGTTTCCGGGATAGAAACAGAAGTAAGTCTATACTTACTTCTTACGGGAGATTTTTTTTGCCAATAATTAAAAGAGCCTAACACAGAGCATTGTTTAGATTTTTCTAAAACAAAACTATCGCCTACTTCTAAATAATCCCAGTTATACTTAGATGGTTTTTTAGGAGAAATTTTTGGGGGTTTTACTCCTTTTTCTATTTCAATACCATAATTAAACATTTTTATTTTTCCTTCTCTGTTTTAACATTGCTCTAACCTGATCATTCTCTTCTTCTACTGCAACCATGATTTCTCGAATCGCCTCTTTCTTAACATCATTACTTACTTTTGTGATGATGTTTATATCCTTGGCTTTAGGCAACCAAGTCTCATAAAACTGTTTCTTTTTATCTTTCCATTCCCACTGAACTAACTGACCATTAACTTCTTGATACATTTCCATGTCTTTCTCCTTTAATATTAATTAAAAATAAAATTTAATTTTAAAATATATTTTAACACATTTTTTAACTAGAAAGGAATCTCATCGTTACTGAAAGAAACTTCTGGTAGTTCAACTTCCCCTCGTTTTATCTCCGGTATAAACCAAACCCTGACCTTGCGCCATTTGTCTCGCGAATCTTTAAACCGATACTCTTTGTCTGCTGTCGCACCGTTATTCAGCTCTTTAAGACGCTCTGTAATTTGACCTCGAGTGTAATTAGTAAACCCATGCCGTTTGAGATGTTCTTGTAAGGCACCTAATTTAAAGTAAGTGTAGCCCTCATCAGTCCAAGGTTTACCTGTAAGCAGCTCTTCCGGGCTAGTGCCTCGAAGCCTACTGGTACAAAACATTTCTAGTAGTTCATTAAATAGGCCCTTCTGCGTGAGCTCCTCGGGCACTGAGATCCTGGTCGCACTGTCTAATAAGTTGTCCACCAAGTCTCGCCAGTCATTATCTTTCATGCGTACCGGCATACGATAAGTTTGCTCCATACATGCCCGTTGAAACTCTAATTGCATCTGTAACTGCTTAGTAGTTAACTCTAACCTTGCCCCATCAACATCAACAAACCAAACAGGTGGTTCTGACTCAACTACTGTTAATCCTCCCAGTATTGGAAACGCTTGGTTACTACCAATACCGAACTTCCGGTTACGACATAAACCTCGATTGCAATGGCTACACAACGGTTCTTGCTTACATAAATAGTAATAATCTTTCTTATCGAGTCTACCCTGGATATCCACTATCTCTTTTGCAGGTAATGGAGGATTAGAGTAGTTTTGGTTATGCGCTTCTAATTTTTCTTTCCAATCGCTTGGGTTAGCCATTTTATAATAGATGCCTATATTAAGTAGCGTTTGATTACGTCCACCTTCAGGAATACCAAATTCTGTTAGCTGCTGGAGACATGGCGGCCCATGCGGTAATAAATTATTATCATCATGTATTTGGAACTCAGATAGCTCTTTGGGTGTCATCATAAAATGGTCTACTTGCTCGAAAAACTCATCTAACGTATAAGCATCACCGTTTTTGTTAATAGCATACCGGGTAGGATATTTTGCATTAAAGTAAGGTAAGTTAATAAAATTACCCACATCACCCCGTTCTACCTTCACTTCTTCCTGTTTAGGAAAAATCTCACATCCCCCGAAACCTAACGCACTAGCAAACTCCGCTAACTTGTCACGCATCTCAGCCGCCGATATCTTTTCTTTAACAAACAAAAAACAATGTGCGCCACCACTTTTTGATCGACACACGACTAGCGGCAGTTTTAATCTATCTATTTTATTTTTTAACGCAATCAGGTCTAAGTTGTAGTCGTCAATGTCTAACGCGCCAAAGACACATTTGTTAGACTCATCAATCGGTATAGACCCAACACCTTGCGTTCCTTTAAAATGTTCCTTTACTAATTCTTCAGTTAATGGTGCTCTGACAATAAAACTTTGTGCGTTCATCTTGCCATTACGCGCACTATCTAAAACTTTCGTTTGACCGTGTGCAGATTGACACCCACTGAATATTTTAAAAAATTTTGTTACACTCATAAAAAATGTCCCCCCTTAGCAAAGGAGAAAAGTAAGAGGGGACACACCTCAACTAAAATGGTGAGTTTTCTGCTTCTTTCGAAGATTCAAGTAATTCTGGCTCCTGGCTGGGTATTGCCAGTTTTACTTGACCATCAGAAATCGCCTGGTGAAACTCCTTGCACTCAGTAAGAAGCTCAACAGACGGTATGACCATCTTATGTTGTGGGTTTAACGTAAACCACGAACCCTTATCATTTCCTTCCGATATGGTAGTAAGAGTGTAGATGTTAGCAAAACTAGCCATCGTTTTACCATTGACTTTTTGCATCGACATAATCGAGTTCCAATTTCTGGATTTTTTAAGCCCAGTCTTTTTCAAATCGACTACTGCACTTTCCAAATCATATTCATCTTTNCCTCTTTGATGAACGATTTTTACNTANTGCTGCGCTGTCTTTACTAACTCATTACCACTTTTTAACATTTCAAGATTGTTCTCATCACGAACAACACCTTGTAGCTGTGGATCTTGTGGGTTTATCTCGCCTACAAAACCCCCGCCCGCGGTTCTTGGTACAAACTCCAAGTATTTAAGTTGGTAATAAACAGGTATCACCATGACACCCTCATCACCTTTCCAATACTGTCGNGTNACTGTATTAAAAATATCNCCCTGATTCACGCCNTCNATNTATGCGCTTTCTTTTTTATTAAGTTCAGGTGACATTGCTTGTACCACTCGCAAAAAGGGCATCTGTAAGTCATCTGCTGTGACCTCTTCCATACCTAAGTTTGCGGTTTCTTCTAACATTGTTTGTAATGCTTTTTCCATATTAAGTTCCTTTTATGTCAACATAGGTTCCCATTACTGCGTCAAATAAATCTAAATTAATTCCTTCACGATTCTCGACACTTTCCCTTACCACTTTTTTTAGAGTCTGTGGCTCGACCCAAGTTTTAGATGCAACATCATAACCGTGTCCNTCAAGCTCACTAAGTAATTTTANTGCNCGGTCATCTTGATTAACACCAAAGGTAGCTGTCACATCATTTTTGATAAAGTCGCCTTTACCAAGTTCTCGCAAATGTTCTAACGCTTTTGCTTTTAATACAGGGTCTTTGGGCATACGCGCAGATACATAGTTTCTTAATTTAACTTTTGTATCTCCAGCCTGTAATTCCGTGACACCCATCTCTTGCATTAGATTCGGTATTCGCTCGTACTTATAAGCATCATACCTTTTGCGAATCTCTTTGACGGCCTTCTCAGCCTCTTCTAATTCTAATCTACACTTTTCAGCTTCATTGATGATTGTTGTTAAGTCACTAACACTCTCTGTGTCAGCTTTTGCAAAATCCATCGCATCTGCTTCTAGTTCTTTAAAAAGTTCTTCTTTCATAATATTTTCCTCAAATCATATCTGCCAAAACAAAACTTAACATACCCCACCGAGCCAAAACATAGCCCAACGCATCATAACAGACCTGCCAAAACCAAACTCACCTCAAACCTAGCACAACGCAACACGCCAAACCGCATCTGCCAAAACTCAAACCATCTTACATTACCTAAACAGACCGTACCTTACCTCACCTGCCAAAACCAANCACAACGCAACNAAACATAATCAACCATAACTTACCGTTCCATAACTCACCCTATCTGCCAAAACTGAACCCAACCCAACCTAACGCGACTCAACCAAACTGACCGAACCATATCTAACCTGCCAAAACAAAACTTAACAAAACCCAACCGAACGGAACCCACCTCAACCGACCGCACCTGCCAAAACAAAACTTAACAAAACCCAACCGAAC